>FWPU01000538.1_pt1 | contig 56630 bp, 52 predicted proteins | sample 2228361 | NCBI WGS metagenome assembly FWPU01 (sample SAMEA103939777, study PRJEB20133) | metagenome | reverse complement strand
CCGATCGACTGGTTCTTCCTCGCGCCGCTGGTGCTGGTCGAATGGACGTCGCCGGCGGCGGTCTGGCTGCTCGCGGCCGCGTTCACCGTGCTGCTGGCGGTATTGCCGTGGGCCGTGCGGCAGGCGCGTTGCGCGCCGGCCGTGGTCGATCTCGCGCAGTGCAACGGCTGCGGGCGCTGCTTCGACGACTGCCCGTACGGTGCGGTCGTGCTCGCGCCGCGCAGCGACGGCCGGCGCCACGCGCAGCAGGCGGTCATCGCCGCCGACCTGTGCGCGAGCTGCGGCATCTGCGTCGGGGCCTGTCCGAGCAGCAACCCGTTCCGATCGATCGAGCCGCTCGCCACCGGCATCGACCTGCCGCAGCAACCGGTGGCAGCACTGCGGACGAAGCTGCGCGATGCGCTGGCGGCGCGCCCCGGCGCGACGGTCGTGTTCGGCTGCGACGAAGGCGCGGCGCTCGCGCGCGTCGACGCGCCCGGCGTCGTGAAGCTTTCGCTCGCCTGCGCCGGGCAACTGCCGCCGTCGTTCGTCGATTACGCGCTGCGGCAGGGTGCTGCGCGCGTGCTGGTCGCAAGCTGCGGCGAACACGCGTGCGCGTACCGCTTCGGCGCGCGCTGGATCGCGCAACGCCTCGCCGGCGCGCGCGAACCTGCGCTGCGCGCGCATGCGCGCGGGCCGAAGCTGCGTCTGATCGAAGCCGATCGCGGCGAAGAAGACCGCGTGCGCGCCGCACTCGCCGCCCGCGGCGCAGTGAGCGGGGCGCAGTCGATCAAACACCGAGGGATGGCACAGAAGCATTGCAGTCCTCCGTGTTGAACGCCCCTGCCGCGCCTGCGCGCATGCGTCACTCCGAGCCGTAGATGTCACAGGAAGCCGTCCCCATCATTCGCTACCCCGCGCAGGTCGCGCTGTATGCGCTGTTCGCCGCGTTCGTCGGCTACTTCTCGACCGCACCTTCGCTGCGGCTGCTCGGCGACGACGAGGCGCTGCTGCGGCTGTCGCTGCTGCACCCGGGCAAGCCGAAAGAAGACTGCCGCGAGCGCACGCCCGAGGAGCTGGCGAAGATGCCGCCGCAGATGCGCAACGCGCTCGACTGCCCGCGGGAGCGTTCGCCGGTGCGCGTGCGCGTCGAACTGGACGGCGAGGCGGTGATCGACGAGTCCTTCGCGCCGGCCGGGCTTTCGAAGGACGGTGCGTCGGCCGCGTACCGCCGGCTGCCGATCGCGGCGGGGCCGCACCGGCTGCGCGTTCAACTGAACGACGACGCGCGGCGCAGCGACTTCACCTACGAGAGGACGGCAGAGCTCGACGTGAAGCCGGGACGCATCGTGCTGATCGACTTCGACGCCGAAAAGGGAGGCGTGCTGATCAGATGAAGAAGCTCGTTGCATCTTTCGCTGCGGCGACACGGCCGTTGCGCGCGCCGGCCGGCGCCGACGTGCGCTATACGCTCGCGATCGCCGGCGGCGAACGGCGCGCGCTCGCCTCGGCCTGGCTGTGGCTCGCGATCGCCGCGTTGCTGGCGAGCGGCGTGTTTTCGATCCTGCTGGTCGTCGCGCGCGCGCCCTTCCTGCAGCCGCTGCTGCCGACCGTGGACTTCTTCCGCGTCGCGCTCGTGGTGCACGTCGACCTGTCGGTACTCGTCTGGTTCGCGTCGTTCGCTGGCGTACTGTGGAGCGTGGCGGGCACCGAGCGGTGGCTCGCGCTCGCGTGGACGGCGTTCGGGCTGGCGGTGCTCGGCACCTTGGCGATGAGTGCGGCGCCTTTCTTGAATCCCGGCGCGCCGGTGATGGCGAACTACGTGCCGGTCATCGACAGCGCGCTGTTCCGGTGGGGGCTTCTCGTCTTCGGGATCGGCTTCGGGCTGGCGTCGCTGCGCGCGCTGGCGGTGCCGCAGAAGGTCGGCGCGTGGCTCGCGCCCGACGGCGCGCTGCGCTTCGGGCTCAACACGGCAGCGGTGGCGGCGGCGATGGCGCTGCTCGCGCTCGTCTGGTCGGCCGCGGCGATTTCGCCGGCGCTCGAGGCCAGGACCTACTACGAGCTGCTGTTCTGGGGCCCCGGCCACGTCGTGCAGTTCTGCTGGAGCCTGCTGATGATGGTCGCGTGGCTGTGGCTCGCGACGCTTTCGGGCGCGCGCGTTCCGCTGTCGCCGCGCATCGTGGTGCTGCTGTTCGCGATCGGGCTGGTCGCGGTGTTCGCCACGCCGGTGATCTACCTCGCGTGGGACGTCGCGTCGGTCGAGCACCGGAGGCTTTTCACCTGGCAGATGCGCTTCGGCGGCGGGCTGGCGATCGTGCCGATCACGATCGCGGTGCTGATCGGTCTGGTTCGCGCAGCGCCGGTGTCCGCGGCCGAGCGTCCGTGCCGGGCGGCGCTCGTCGCATCGCTGCTTCTGTTCTCGGCCGGCGGGCTGATCGGCTTTCTGATCCAGGGCTCGGACGTTCGCATTCCGGCGCATTACCATGGCTCCATCGTCGGGATCACGCTCGCGCTGATGGGTTTGACCTACGCCCTGTTGCCGCGCCTCGGCTACACGCGGCCGCTGCCGCGGCTCGCGACCTGGCAGCCGGTGCTGTATGGCGCCGGGCAGTTGCTGCACATCGCCGGCCTCGTGTGGTCGGGCGGCTACGGCGTGCAGCGCAAGGTCGCCGGCGCGGAACAGGTGCTGCGCACGCCCTCGGAAGTCGCCGCCATGGCGCTGATGGGCATCGGCGGGCTGATCGCGGTGATCGGCGGGCTGGCGTTCGCGCTCGTCGTGTTGCGGACGTTGCGGCGAGGCGAGGCTTGAGCGAACGGCTGACGCAACCGCTGCTCGTGACCGCCTTCGTGCTCGCGCTCACCGTGCTCGGCGCCAGCAGCTACCTGCGGCTCGCGGCCAACGGCATCGGCTGCGAGCCGTGGCCGGTCTGCTACGGCAAGGAGGTCACCGCAAAAGCGGCGCGCGAGTCGGCGGCGGCGCAGGCCGCGCGCGCAACGCATCGGGTCGCCGCGTCGGCTTTCGCGCTGGTTGCGCTTGCCGCAGTCGTGCTCGGCTGGCGCCGCTGGGGCGGGCCCGCGCGCACAGCCGCCGTCGTGCTGCTGGTCGTGACGGGCGCGCTTGCGCTGATCGGCCGCTACACGCCGTCGGCGCTGCCGGCGATCACGCTGGCGAACGTCCTGGGCGGGCTCGCGCTGGCCGGTTGCGTCGCCTTTCTGATCAGCGCGCAGCGCGCGGTGGCGCGGTACGTGCCGCCGCATCGCCACCCGCGCGCGCTCGCCGCCGTGCTCGCGCTGCTCGCCCTGCAGGCCGCCAGCGGCACGATGATCAGCGCACGCTCCGCCGGTGCGGCGTGCGCGATCGAATGCAGCGAAGCCTGGCTGCCCGGTGCGGCGCGGCTATTGAATCCATTCGAGCCAGGCACCGCGGTCGACCTGCTGCGGCGCGAACGCGGCGGCGAGCCGCTGCACGCGCTGCATCGCCTGGGCGGCATCGTCGTCGCGGTGTTGGCGGTCGCGGCGGCCTCGGCGAGCACACGGCGGCCACGTACACCGCACGTGCGCGCGGTGGTCGGCGCATCCGTACTGGCGCTCGCGCTCGGGCTCGCGCTCGCCGCCTACGAAGGCCCGCTCGCAGCGGCCGTCGCGCACGCGCTTGCGGTCGGCGCGCTGGTCGCCGCCTGTGCCGCTCTGCTGGAACGAAGTCTTGCCGTCCGGAGGACCGAATGATCGTGATCGACGCTCGCGGATGGGAGCCGCCGCGCCCCTTTGAGGCCGTGATGGAAGCCTTGTGCGATCTGCCGCGCGGCGAACGCATCCGCCTGATCCTCGAACGCGAGCCGTTCCCGCTGTATCGCGTGCTCGAACGCAACGGCTACGCGTACTACGCGACCGCGTGCGACGACGGTCGTTACGAGATCGACATTTGCGAGCGCGAGGCGCCGGCGGGGTGAGGCCCGGGGGATCGTCGTCTGCCAGGACCGGAAATCCCCCCGCGCGCTGCGCGCGCGGCCCTCTTTACGAAAGGGGCGGGCATGGCGGTCGATTGATTTCAGCTCGCGTGCCTGCGCAGGCGCTCGAGGTCACGCACGAGAATGCGGCGGCCCTTCACCTCGATCAGCCCGAGCGAGGTGAGGTCGTGCAGGATGCGCGAGAAGTGCTCCTGCGTGAGGTTCAGCCTTGACGCAATGATGCCCTTGGCGACCGGAAGCTGAATCTCGACGCTGCCCGCCCCGTCCGGCGTATCCGCTGCAGCGCAATCGCGCAGCAGGAAACCGATCACGCGCTCGGTGCCCGAACGGGTCGAGTACGACTCGACGTCGGCGATCAACTGGTGCAGCCGTCGCGACAGGCCGCCGAGCAGGCGGCGCGCGAACACCGGGTCCCGGTCGATGCTTTCGAACACGGTTTCCTTCGGCACGAACAGCAGCAGACCGTCGGCGAGCGCCTGCGCGGTCACCACGTGCGGCAGGTCGAGAAACATCACCGCCTCGCCGAAGCTCTGCCCCTGGTCGAGGATCTCGACGACCTTCTCGACGCCGGTCGACGACACGAACGACAGCTTGATCTGACCGAACACGATCACGTACATGCCGGCGGCCGGATCACCGCGACGGAACAGCACGTCGCCGCGCGCGACGCGAACCTGCCGCGTGCTGTCGGCGATGCGCGCGCGCTGCTCGGCCGTCAGTTCGCGGAACAACGCGAGATTGGCGAGGAAGTTTTCGGCATGCAGGACCGCGGCCATGGCTCTCCCCTTCACTGCGGGCCTCGCGACTGCGATGGTCCCGGACGCCCGGCATCGTCACGCCGCGTGTGCGCGCTTCCGCCCACAGTGGCCTGCGTGTGATCGGGCGGAGTCTGGGCAGCCGATCGCGCGTCGTCTTGACCTGCATCAGATGGATGCGCGCGGGTTTGCCGACGGCACGCCGAACTACCTCTACGGAGGTAGTGGGCGATTAGCACAGGTCATGGGCGGCGGCGTGCGCGCGGTCGTACCGTGAACGCACTGCATCAAGGAGCAAGGAATTGAGACAGCGTTTCAACGAGTGGGCCGCGCTCGCGAGCGCGCTTGCGCTCGCCTGCGCCGGCGCGGCATCCGCGCAGACCGGCGCGCGGCTCGAGACGGTCGAGGTCATCGGCGTGGCCTGGCGCATGGAACGCCAGATCGACGACGTCGCGCCGACCGCCACCGCCATCACGCGGCGCGACATCGAGCGCGAAGTCGTGACCAATCTGCGCGAACTGCTGCGCTACGAGCCCGGGGTGGCGATCGAGAACGCGCCGGCGCGCTTCGGGCTGGGCTCTATCGGCATTCGCGGCATGACCGGCAACCGCGTGCTGATGACGCTCGACGGCGTGCGCCTGCCCGACGCCTACCGCGTCGGCAGCTTCTCCAATGCGTCGCGCAACCAGCTCGACCTCGGTCTGTTGCAGAAGGTCGAGATCCTGCGCGGACCGAGTTCCGCACTGTACGGCTCGGATGCGCTGGGCGGCGTGGTGGCGTTCTCGACGGTCGATCCCGACGACGTGCTCGGCGCCGGCCGCGCCGCGCAGGGCACGCTCGACCTCGGCTACGCGTCGGCCAGCGAGCGTTGGCAGCGCGGACTGCTGGTCGCCGCGCGCGGCCAGCGGCTCGCCGGTCTGGTCGGCATCCAGCGCGCGACCGCGCACGAAACGGACAACTTCGGCACGAACGACACGGTCGGCACCGCGCGCACCGCACCCAACCCGCAGCGCGTGGCGGCCGAATCGCTGCTCGCCAAACTCGTCTGGCCGCGAGACGGCGGCGGCCGCTGGCGCCTGACGCTCGACCGCCACGTCGCCGGCGTCGAGACCGACGTGCTGTCGCTCAATCCGCAATCGAGCCGCACGACCCGTCTCGAAGGCAACGACCTCGGCCAGCGCGAGCGCGTCAGCGTCGATGCCGACCTGCCCGACGTCCTCGGGCTTGTCCGGCAGCGCTGGCTCGTTTATTCGCAGCGCGCGCTGACGCGCAACGACACGCTCGACCTGCGCACCAACACGACGGCGAGGTGCCTGTCGGCGATCGGCAACGTGAACTGCCTGCGCGACGTGCGCTTCCGCTTCGAGCAGAAGGAGCAGGGTGCGAGCTGGCTTGGCGAACTCGACGGCGGGATCACGGGTCGCTGGCTGTTCGGTTTCGAAGCGGCACGGCTGCGCGCCGACGAGATGCGCGACGGGCGGCAGACCAATCTCACCACCGGCGTGACGACCAACGTGGTCGGAACGGAGACCTTTCCGACGCGCGACTTCCCGCTGTCGACGACCGATCGCATCGGCGCGTTCGCGCAGGACGAAGTCGCGCTGGCCGCCGGCCGTCTGACGCTCGTCCCCGCGCTGCGGTTCGATCGCTTTCGCACGACGACGCAGGCTGACGCGGCGTTCCTGTCGGGCAGCGCCGGGCGCCCGCCGATCGACAGCGCGGACGAGGCGCTGTCGCCGCGGCTGGGACTGCTTTATCGGGCGTCGCCGTCGACGACGCTCAGCGCGCAGTGGGCGACCGGCTTTCGTGCGCCGCCGGCCTCGGACATCAACATCGGTCTGTCGAGCCTGCCGTCCGGGTACGCGGTGATCCCGAACCCTGATCTGAAGGCCGAGCGCAGCCGCGGACTGGAGTTCGGTGTGCGCGGCCGCCACCCGCGCTTCGAATACACCGCGACCGTCTTCGACACGCACTACCGTAACCTGATCCTTTCGCGGGCCGCGCTCGCCTGCCCCGCCGATCCGCGCTGCGTACCGGGTGCCACCGGCACCTTCCAGTCGCAGAACCTCGCGCGCGCGCGCATCCGGGGCGCCGAGGCGAGCGCGCTGTGGCGCGTGCACGGCGCGTGGTCGCTGCAGGCGACGGCCTCGTACGCGCGCGGCGACGACACCGGCACGGACGTGCCGCTGAACACGATCGAGCCGACCCGGCTGGTCGCCGGCGCGTTCTACGACGGCACCGGCTTCGGCGCCGCGCTGCACGTCACGCACGCGCGCGCCAAGGAGCGCATCGATACGCGCGCCGGCACGCGCTTCGCGCCGCCCGCGTACACGGTCGTCGACCTGACCGCGAGCTGGCGGGTGCATCCGCGCATGCGGGTCTCCGCCGGCGTGTTCAACCTGTTCGACCGCAAGTACTGGCTGTGGTCCGACGTGCGCGACGTGCTCAACCCCGGCGCGACGATCGACCGCTACACGCAGCCGGGCCGCAACGCATCGGTGCTGCTGCGCGCGACGCTGTAACGCAGCGTCCGCCGAATTGATGCAAAGCATGGAAATGCCCTGCTCGAATCCTTAGCGTTGTCGCAGCCCGGATCGAAATCGCGCGGCGGGTGACCGTTCGCGCAGCCGCGTTCAACCCAAAGGAGGTGTCCATGAAACGAAGCACGCTGGCCATTGCGGCCGCAGCCGGCACGCTCGCGACCGGACTCGCGTTCGCGCAGGCCAAAGCCGATGCGCCGAAGGAGGGCAAGCATCCAGCCACCGAAGCCGAGACGCGCTACCAGGCCGGCGGCTCGCCGCTGGCCGGCGTCGAGATGCACCAGGACATCAATCCGAAGGCGCCGGCGATGACGAAGGCCGAGTTCGAACGGGGCCGGCAGATCTACTTCGAGCGCTGCGCGGGCTGCCACGGCGTGCTGCGCAAGGGCGCCACCGGCAAGCCGCTGACGCCGGACATCACGCTCGCGCGGGGCACCGAGATCCTCAAGGTCTTCATCAAGTACGGCACGCCCGCCGGCATGCCGAACTGGGGCACCTCGGGCGACCTGAACGACGCCGAAGTCGACCTGATGGCGCGCTACATCCAGCAAACGCCTCCGACTCCGCCCGAGTTCGGGCTCGCCGAAATGAAGGCGACGTGGAAAGTCATCGTCCCGCCCGAGAAGCGGCCGAAGAAGAAGATGAACAAGTACAACATCGACAACATCTTCTCGACGACGCTGCGCGACACCGGCGAGGTGGCGCTGATCGACGGCGACACCAAGAAGATCATAAACATCGTCAAGACCGGCTACGCGGTGCACATCTCGCGCGTGTCGGCCTCGGGCCGCTACGTGTACGTGATCGGGCGCGACGCCAAGATCAACATGATCGACCTGTGGATGGAGAAACCGGACAGCGTCGCCGAGATCCGCATCGGGCTGGAGGCGCGTTCGGTCGATACGTCCAAGGCCAAGGGCTACGAGGACAAGCTGGCGATCGCCGGCGCCTACTGGCCGCCGCAGTACGTGATCATGAAGGGCGACACGCTCGAGCCGCTGAAGATCGTCTCCACTCGCGGAATGACCGTCGACACCCAGGAATTCCACCCCGAGCCGCGCGTCGCGTCGATCGTCGCGTCGCACTTCAAGCCGGAGTTCGTCGTCAACGTCAAGGAGACCGGCAAGATCCTGTTGGTCAACTACAAGGACATCGACCACCTGACGGTGACCGAGATCCCCGCCGCGCGCTTCCTGCACGACGGCGGCTGGGACGCGAGCAAGCGCTACTTCCTGGTGGCGGCGAACCAGTCGAACAAGATCGCGGTCGTCGATGCGAAGGAAGGCAGGCGCGCGGCGCTGATCGACGTCGACAAGATCCCGCATCCGGGGCGCGGCGCAAACTTCGTCCATCCGAAGTACGGCCCCGTCTGGGCGACCGGACACCTCGGCAGCGAGAAGATCGCGCTGATCGGCACCGACCCGGTCAAGCACAAGCGGTACGCGTGGAAAGTCGTGCAGATGCTCGACGGCCAGGGCGGCGGCAACCTGTTCATCAAGACCCACCCGAAGAGCACGAACCTGTACGTCGACACGCCGCTGAATCCGGATTCGAAGATCGCCCGTTCGGTCGCCGTGTTCAATATCAAGGACCTGTCGGCCAAGCCGAAGATCCTGCCGATCGCCGACTGGGCCGGCATTCCGGAGGGTCAGGGCCGCATCGTCCAGCCCGAATACAACAAGGCGGGCGACGAAGTGTGGTTCGCGGTGTGGAGCGCGAAGGACCAGACCTCCGCGCTGGTCGTCGTCGACGACAAGACGCTGAAACCGAAGGCCGTGATCAAGGATCCGAAGCTCGTCACGCCGACCGGCCACTTCAACATCTACAACACGCAGCACGACGTGTACTGAGGGGATCCCGCCGATGCAACGCCAACTCACGCTCCTGGCGCTCGCTTTCGGCGCGCCTTCGCCGCCGTCGGCGCGGCGCGCGCCGACGAGGCGCTCGCCAGGAAGCACAACTGCGTGGCCTGTCACCAGGTCGACAAGAAGAGCGTCGGCCCGGCGTACAAGGACGTCGCCAGGAAGTACAAGGGCCGGGCCGACGCGGTCGCCAAGCTGTCGGACAAGGTGAAAAAAGGCGGCTCGGGGGTCTGGGGTCCGGTGCCGATGCCGCCGAACGCGGCGGTGCCCGACGCCGACATCAAGAAACTAGTCGAGTGGGTGCTGGCGATGTAGTCCGACGCTGCGCGCATCTGCCGCGCAGCGTTCTGGCGGCCGCGGTTGTCGCGGCCGCTTTTTCTTCGTTCGCGGCCGAACCCGCCGCTCGGTCGTCGGACGGGCGATGGCTGCTGCGGGCCGACGACGCCGCGCGTACACTGGTCGCCACCGACGCGGCGAGCGGGGCGGTCGTCCGTCGCATCCCGGTGGCCGACAAGCGCGGAGCCACCTCGCGCGTGGCGCGCATCGTCGATGCGCCGCCGCGCAGGAGTTTCGTCGTTCTGCTGGCCGACATCGCGGAGGCGTGGGAGCTGTCGTACGACCTGAAAGCCGAACCGGTGTACGACGGCCTCGTGCACGACTACCGGATGGGCGAAGGCATCGCCGACCGCGGACCCTTTGCGGTAAGGCGCATCTTCCTCGACGAACCGCTTACCGACGCCGAGTTCAGTGCCGACTTCTCGCAATTCTCGGGCAGGGCCTCCGACGGCTCGCTGCACGTGGTCAACCTGCACGTGCGCCGGCGCATCGAGATCCTGCGGCCGGGCCACGCGCGCTGAGTGCACGCGTTTCACCGGCCGCGCAGGCGCTGCACTTCAATTTCGCCGTCGCTCGTCACGCGTCCGCGCACTTCGACATAGCCGCCGATACGCGCGCGTTCGGCGCGCGCGCCGGCCACGCCGCGCAGCGGCAGCGCGTCGAGTTGCGCCGGGCCGACGAGCGTTCCGTGCAAACGCACCGCGGCGCCGACCGGCATCGGCGCCGCATGCCCCTGCGCGTCGCGCGCGCCGTCGGCGATCCAGCGCTCGATCAGCGCGATGTCGGCTCGTCCAGATACGGCGGGCCGTGGCGGCGTCGCGGCAGCGGCCGCCGCCGGTGAACCCGCCGGCATGCCCGCATCGATCCAGGCCGCAAACTGCGCGATCTGCGCATCCTCGAGGAACGGCGGCCCGGTCATAGGCATGCGCGGTGCGCTCGTGCCGCGCAGCCGGCGCACGAGTTCGCTCGCCTCGCCCGCGCCGGCGCGCACCACCGGGCCCCGCGCGCTGCCGGCGAGCAGTCCTTCGAGCGTGTCGAGCTTCAGCCCCGCGGCCGCGCTCGCGCCCGAATGACACATCACGCAGCGCGCTTGCAGGATCGGCGCCAGCTCGGCGTAGGTCGGCTGCGCATGCGCGTGCACGATGGCACCGAGCGCACCGGCGAATGCGACGCGTCGAGCGGCTTCAGTCCAGCGCACAGGTGCGGAACCCGACGAAGATGTCGTCGCGCTCGGGCAGGTAGAAGTTGCGGAAGCGCGGATGGACGAGCCGCTGCGGCGTGGCAAAGCTCGCGCCGCGCACCGAGCGGTGCGTGCCGAACCACGGCGCCGAATACTCGGCGTACGCGTCGGCTGCGAAGCCCGGGTACGGCTCGAAGGTCGTCGCGGTCCACTCCCACACCGCGCGCGACGGCGCGATCGCACCTTTCAGCGCGGCGTTCTCCCATTCGGCCTCGGTGGGAAGCCGTCGCTTCGCCCAGCGACAGTACGCCTCCGCCTCGTGCGTGGTCACGTGGCGCACCGGCGCATCGGGTGCGAGCGGCCGCAGCGCGCCGAAGCGTTCGGCGAGCCATTGTCCGCCCTCTCGCCGCCAGCCGCGCGGCGCGCGGCGGCCGGTGCGCGCAAGCCAGGCGCGCCCGTCGTCGGTCCACAGCGCGGTTCGTTCATAGCCGCCGTCGTCGACGAACGCGGCGAACTCGCGGTTGCCGACGCAGCGGCGCGCGATCGCGTACGGCGCCAGCCGCACGCGGTGCGCCCACTTCTCGTTGTCGAAGACGAAGCCCGGCGCGTTGTGCGGCATGCCGAGTTCGAAGTCGCCGCCCGCGAGCGACGCGTCGCCGTCGCCGTCGGGCGCGGCCTGCGCCGTCGGGCAGGTCGGCGCCGGATAGCCCAGCGTGTTGCGCATGTAGAAAAAAGCCTCGCCGTGCATGTCCTCGTGAAACAGCGCGAGGCGAAAGAAATACAGGCCGGCGTCGGAGTCCTCGGCGCGCTCGAGCGCGTCGAGCGCGGCGTGCAGCGTGGCGTCGAGATAGTCGAGCGTGGCCGCGCGCGACGGCAAGTCGAGCGTCCAGCGCGTCGGGTGCGCGACCTTGCCCGAGTCGTACCAGCGGTCGGCGTCGGCGAGCAGCGATGGCGCAAGCGGTGCATCCGCACCGCGCCAACGCACGCACCAGCGCTCCATGAACCAGCCGACATGTCCGACCTCCCACAGGAACGGATTGACGATCGGCTGGTACGCGATGTCGCGCCACTGCGCATCGGACAGGTCGTCGACGAGCGCCCTCGTATACTCGCGCGCCGATCGCAGCGCCGTGCGCAGTTGCGCCTTGTCCAGCCGCCGCGCCGAATCCGCCTGCCGCATGCCCGTCGCACCCAACCGCGCCGCCCCCGCGCGCCGTCCGCTCGTGGCGATTATCACGCCCACGCTGGCGGACGCCAACACGGGCAACTGGCACACGGCCGCGCGTTGGGCGCGTTTCCTGCGCGCGCGTTATCGCGTGCGCGTGCTCAAGGCGTGGAACGGCGAAGCGGCCGACGCGCTGATCGCGCTGCACGCGCGCCGCTCGGCGGACTCGATCGCCGCGTACGCGCAACGGCATCCGGACCGGCCGCTGATCGTCGTGCTGACCGGGACCGATCTGTATCGCGACCTCCGCACCGACGCGGCCGCGCAGCGCTCGCTCGCGCTCGCCTCGCGGCTGGTCGTGCTGCAGGAATGCGCACCGGACGCGCTGCCGGCGGCGCAGCGCGGCAAGGCGGTCGTGATCTATCAGTCCGCGCCGCGGCTTGCGCCCGGATCGCCGCGTCGCACGACGTTCGACGTGGCCGTCGTCGGCCATCTGCGCGACGAAAAAGACCCGCGGCTCGCGATGCGCGTAGCGGAGACGTTGCCGCACGATTCGCGCATCCGCGTGCTGCATGCCGGCGACGCACGCGATCCGGCGCTCGGGCGGGCGGCGCAATCGACGCAACGGCGTTGTCCCCGCTACCGCTGGATCGGGCCACTGCCGCGCGCGCGCACGCGGCAGATCATGCGCAATGCCCGCCTGCTGCTGCACCCGTCGAAAATGGAGGGCGGCGCGCAGGCGCTTCTCGAAGCGATCCGGTCCGGCACGCCGGTCGTCGCGAGCGACTGCGCGGGCAACGTCGGCATGCTCGGCCGTGACTACCCGGGACTGTTCCCGGTCGGCGACGTTCAGGCCGCGGTGACGCTGCTGCGGCGAGCGGAAACCGACCCGAGATATCTGCGCGCACTGCAGGTCGCCTGTAAGAAACGCGACCCGTTGTTCGACCCGGAACGCGAGCGGCGGGCGCTGCTGCGGCTCGTGGATAATTCGCTCGCGAAGTCCTCCCGGAGATCACGATGAACGCCCCAGAGCAGCCGAAGATCCGGCTCACGTCCTTTTCGCACGGCGGCGGCTGCGGCTGCAAGATCGCGCCGGGCGTGCTTTCGGAAATCCTGAAGAACGCGGGCGGCGTGGTCCCGAAGGACCTGCTGGTCGGCATCGAGACGGCCGACGACGCGGCCGTGTACCGGCTCAACGACCGGCAGGCGCTGATCGCGACGACCGACTTTTTCATGCCGATCGTCGACGATCCGTTCGATTTCGGCCGCATCGCGGCGACCAACGCGATCTCCGACGTCTACGCGATGGGCGGCACACCGATCATGGCGCTCGCGCTGCTCGCGATGCCGGTCGACAAGCTGCCGCTCGAAACGATCCGCCGCATCATCGAAGGCGGCGAAGCGGTGTGCACGCAGGCGGGCATTCCGGTCGCCGGCGGACACACGATCGACTCCGTCGAGCCGATCTACGGGCTGGTCGCGCTCGGCCTCGTGCATCCGGACCGCGTCAAGAGGAACAGCGGCGCGCACGCGGGCGACGCGCTGATCCTCGGCAAGCCGCTCGGCGTCGGCGTGTACTCGGCGGCGCTGAAAAAAGACAAGCTCGACGCCGCCGGCTACCGCGAGATGATCGCGACGACGACACGGCTGAACACGCCCGGCCGGCGCCTGTCGGAGATGGCGGCTGTGCACGCGTTGACCGACGTCACCGGCTTCGGGCTGCTCGGCCATCTGCTGGAGATCTGCCGCGGCTCGAAACTCGGCGCCGAACTCGCGATGTCGCAGGTGCCGCTGCTGCCGGGCGTCGAAGCGCTGGTCGAAGAGGGCTTTGCGACCGGCGCATCGGCGCGCAACTGGGCGGGCTACGGCCGCGACGTCGTGCTCGACGGCGTGTCGGAGACGCAGCGCAAGCTGCTCACCGATCCGCAGACGAGCGGCGGCCTGCTGGTGGCCTGCGCGCGGGAGGCGGTCGCCGAAGTGCTGGGTATCTTCCGCGCAGACGGCTTCGAACGCGCCGCGGTGATCGGCCGGCTGACGGCCGGCGAACCGAAGGTGCGAGTCGCGGCCTGACCGCGAGCGACACGCGCAATCCCGCGCTTTCGGCGGCGGCGACGCGGCATGCTTGCCGCATAATCGCGCGTCGTTCAAACGAAGAAGCGGCCCGAGCCGCGCGCCGTTTGGCTCACCCCCGATGCGCAAGCTGTTCCGTCAGGAAGCGATCGACGCCCAGCGCGAGAAGCTGCTGGGCGAAGTGTCGATCGCGCGTCCGGTGCCGTTGTGGGTCTTCACCGCGCTGGCGGTGAGTTTCGCCGCCGCACTCGTTTCGTTTTCGGTCTGGGGCGAATACACGCGGCGCGAACGCGTCGAAGGCTTTCTTGCGCTCGACGCGGGCGCGGCGCGCATCATCGCGCCGGAGACCGGAACGATCGCGGCGCTGCTGGTCAGGGAAGGCGACGAAGTCGCCGAAGGCGCGCCGATCGCGCGGCTCGCCACCGAACGCGGCACGGCCTCCGGCGTCACGTCCTCCGAGCTGGTGCAACGCGAGCTGAGGGAGCGCGCCGCGCGGATCGACACCGAAATCGAGCAGGCGCGCCAGCTCGCCGCGCAGGAGGTCGACAAGCTCAAGCGCCGCATCGCCGACCTGCGGAAGGAGCTGGCGCAGCTCGACGGCGAGATCCGGCTGCAGGCCACGCGCGCGGCGTCGGCGCGGCGGGAGTTGCAGCGAACGCTCGACCTGGTCAAGGAGAAATTCGTATCCGACACCGCGGTCACGCAGAAGCGCAACGACCTGCTCGACCAGGAGGCGAAGCTGCAGGCGATCCGGCGCCAGCGGCTCGCCGTCGAACGCGACCTGGGCAGTGCGCGCGCCGAACTGCCGACGGTCGAGACGCGCACCAAGGCGCAGATCGAGCAGCTCGCGCGGCAGAAGAGCGAACTGCAGCAGAACCTGGTGCAGGAAGAAGCGCGCCGCGAGAACGTCATCCGCGCGCCGATCGCCGGCATCGTCACCAACATCGCCGTGGCGCGCGGCGACTCGGTCGCTGCCGAGGCGCCGATCGCGACCGTGCTGCCCAAGGGCAGCGGATTGCAGGCTCAGCTTCTGGTGCCCACCCGCGCGGTCGGATTCGTGCAGCCCGGCAACGCCGTCGTGCTGCGTTACGAGGCGTTCCCCTTCCAGCGCTTCGGCCAGTACCGCGGCACCGTGCAGGCGGTCAGCCGCACGGTCTGGACGCCGGGCGAGAGAGTCGGCCCGATGACCGTGCGCGAGCCCGTGTATCGCGTCGACGTCGCACTCGAGCGGCAGACGGTCTCGGCCGGCGGTCAGGAGATCGCGCTGCGGCCGGGCATGTTGGTCAACGCCGACATCCTTCTGGAACGCCGCAACGTGCTCGAGTGGATCTTCGAGCCGGTGCTCGAGCTGAAGGGGCGTCTGCAGTGAAGCTCTTCGGTCGCGAGGTGCCGCTGATCCTGCAGTCAGAGGCGCCCGAGTGCGGCATCGCCTGCGTGGCAATGGTCGCCAGCTTCCACGGCTTCCGCACCGACCTGTCGGCGATGCGGCTGCGGCTGGCGCCGTCGATGAAGGGCGTCACGCTCAAGCACATCGCGGCGATCGCCGAGACGATGAAGCTCGCCGCGCGCGGCGTACAGGCGCCGCTCACCGCGCTCGGACAACTGCGCCTGCCGGCGATCCTGCACTGGGACATGAACCACTTCGTCGTGCTGACGAAGGTCGCCGGCAACCGTATCACCGTGCACGATCCGGCGCAGGGCAGGCGCGTGCTGTCGCTCGAGCAGGCATCGCGCCATTACACCGGCGTGGCGATGGAGCTGGCGCCGGCGCCCGGCTTCGTCCCGCGCGACGAGCGCGAGAAGGTGCGCGCGTGGCAACTGCTGCAGACCGCCTCAGGCATGAAGGGCGCGATCGCGCAGGTGCTGCTGCTGTCGCTGGTGCTCGAGGTGTTCGCGATCGCTTCGCCCTTCTTCGTGCAGCTCGTGATCGACCGCGTCGTCGTCGGCCGCGACCGCGACCTGCTGACGGTGCTGGGGCTGGGCTTCGCGCTGCTGGTCGTGATGCAGGTGGCGGTCACGGCGGTGCGCGGCTGGCTCGGCGTGTATCTGTCGACGCATCTGAACCTGCGGCTGCTCGACACCCTGTTCGCGCAACTGCTGCGGCTGCCGCTCGCCTGGTTCGAGAAGCGGCACATCGGCGACATCGTGTCGCGCTTCCGTTCGATCGACGCGATCCAGCGCACGCTGACGCTGACCTTCGTCGAGACGATGGTTGACGGCGTGATGGTCGTGCTCACGCTGGCCGTGATGCTGTGGTACAGCCCGCTGCTGACGGCGATCGTGGTCGGCGCCGCGGCCGCCTACGGCGCGGTGCGCTGGGCGTTCTACGGCCCGCAGCGGCGCGCGCTCGACGAACAGATCGTGCACGAAGCCAAGGCCGGCACGCACTTCATCGAGACGCTGCGCGGCATGATGGCGATCAAGCTGAACCTGCGCGAGACCGAAAGGCGCGCCGCGTACCAGAACCTGGTCGTCGAGCAGACCAACGCCGGGGTGCGCTCGCAGGCGATCGCGATCGCGCATCGCAGCGCCAACGGACTGATCTTCGGCCTGGAGAACGTCGCGGTGATCTGGCTCGCCGCCTTGCTCGTGATGGACGGCCGCTTCTCGGTCGGCATGCTGTTCGGCTTCCTCGCGTTCAAGCTGCTGTTCCTGACGCGCGTGAACAACCTGGTCGACAAGGCGATCGAGTTCCGCATGCTCGACCTGCACGCCGAACGCATCGCCGACATCGCGCTCGCCAAGCCCGAAACCGGCGCCGGCGCGCCGCCGCAGGAGGCGCCGAAGGCGCCGCTGGCGATCGAAGGCAGGGGGCTCGGCTTCTCGTACGGCATCGAGGGCTTCGTCTTCCGCGGCGTCGACTTTTCGGTGAAACCGGGCGAAACGGTCGCGATCGTCGGCCCGTCGGGCAGCGGCAAGACCACACTGGTCAAGGTGCTGGTGGGGCTGCTCGACCGCACCGAAGGCACGCTCGTCGCCAACGGCCGCGACGTGCGCGACTGGGATCGCGCCGCCTACCGCGGCCGCATCGGCGTCGTGATGCAGGACGACCAGCTCTTCGTCGGCACGGTCGAGGACAACATCAGCTTCTTCGACCCGCAGCACGACCCGGAGCGCGTGCGCGCGTGCGCGCGACTGGCGAAGATCGACGCCGAGATCGAGGCGATGCCGATGCAGTACAACACGATGGTCGGCAGCCTCGGCATGGCGCTGTCGGGCGGGCAGAAGCAGCGCATCCTGCTGGCGCGTGCGCTCTACCGCCGGCCGCACATCCTGTTTCTCGACGAGGCGTTCGACCAGCTCGATCTGGCGCGCGAACGCGAGATCACCGAGCAGTTGAAGACGCTGGGGATCGGCCTGGTGATCGTCAGCCACCGGCCCGAGACGGTACGCGCGGTCGACCGACGGGTGACGCTCGGCTGAAGGCGCGAGTGCCGGTCTGCAGCGCGCGCCGTCGCCGCTCAGGACAGCGTGCCGGGCCTCGGTCCGTAGTGTCGGCGCAATGCCTCGGCGATCTTGCGGCGCGCCTGGATGAACGGCGACTCGCGCGCCTCGGCGCCGAGGTATTCATCCAGATCGCCGACCTCGCGCTGCAGCCGCCGGACGAGCGCCACGAGCAGGTCCGTCAGCTCCGGATCGAACTGCGTTCCTTTGAGCCGCTGGATTTCCTCCAGCGCGCGGGCGACGGGCCAGGCCTCTTTGTACGGCCGCGCGTGGGTCAGCACGTCGAAGACGTCCGCGAGCGCGGTCATGCGCGCCGCATCGGGGATCGCCTTGCCGGCGATCCCGTCCGGATACCCGGATCCGTCCCACCATTCGTGATGATGGCGCGCAATATCGACCGCCATCTGGATCTGGTGCAGCCCGCTTTGCGACAGCAATTCCGCGCCAATCGCCGCGTGCGTGCGTACGAGCGACATCTGGTCCGGATTGATCCGGCCGCGCTTGGCAAGGATCGCGATCGGAACGCCGAGCTTGCCCACGTCGTGCAGCCGCGCCGACATCTCGATCATGAAGCACGTGTCGTCGTCGCAACCGTACTCCGCGGCGAGCAGCGCAGCGAGCTTGCCGACCCGGTAGACGTGCTCGCCCGAAGGATCTTCCGAAAGCTCCGCGGTGATCGCCTGCCGGTGCAGCAACGCGAGCTGCGCCCGGATTCGCGCGCGGCGGGCATCTCCGAGCGGCACGCCCGGCTCGGCGATGCCGAACGGCATGGTTTCCTCGGGATGTTCGCCGGTTCGTTCGAGCCGCTCGAGGTGCAGGCGCTGGTGCTGCAGGGCGCTTTCGATCTGCGAGCGCTTGGTGTGATGCAGCAGCTCACGCAGATGGATCAGCGCCAGTTGCGGCTTGCCGGCGATGTCGTACGCCTTGACCAGCGCGATCAAGGCGTCGCGCAGCGTGGACTTCATGATGCGCGCGCGATCGAGCGCGCGCTGCAGACGCGAGATGCCGAGGTCGACCAGACCGGCGTAGACCTCGTACAGCCCCTCGGCGATCTCGGCCGACTGTTCGGCGCGTTGCGAGCACGACTGGGCTGCGTAACGCTTGGCGAGTTCGCAGCGCTCGCGCGCGCGCTCGATGTTGTCGACCTCCAGCAAAAGCCGCGTGTAGTTGCTTTCCGCCACCGCGCGATCGACGAGCTCGTTGGCGGACGTCGGTTCCGCAGCGCCTTCGACGCTCATCTTGGCCGCGCGCAAGCCTCTGGCGAAGTCCTCGGTTTGCAGTGAAGCGAGCGCGATGTTGATGAACGCGGATCGAACGAACGCGCCGGCTTGGCCCTCGCTCTTTGCCATCTCAATTGCGCGCTCGAGGCACTGGACGGCCTCTCCATACTGGGCTGCGTAGATCAAGGCCAGGCCCAGGTTGTTCCATACCGCGGCTTCGCGGACTGGATCGCCCAGAGCCGCGATGATCTCCAGCGCCTCGGCATAACACTCGACGGCAGCCGGCAGGTTGCCCGAGTCGGCCAGCAGAATCCCGTGGAACGTCAACGCCTTCCGCAGCAGCGAAGCGTCGTTAAGTTGTCGGGCAAACTGCACGGCGTTCGCCGCCGGCTCGATCCCGAGGATCGTCCGTCCGGAGAGATAGAAAAACTGCGCGACGTCGAGCAGGCATTCGATGCGGGTGGCCGACACCACGTGGGCCGGCAGCGCGCGCAGCGCGATGTGCGCTGCGGCCACCTCAACCAACGACTCCGCCGTGGGCGCGGCAAGCTGCGCCTTGAGCCGGTGCGCGATCGCCGCCAGTTCGGCGTGTACTTCGCCGGTCGAGGCGGCTGCATCGCCTGCGCCCTCACCCGGCGTAGCGTCAATGGGGGCCATCACCTGCGTTGGTCATTCTCGATGCCTCGCATTGTAGGTGACGATGCGTTCCAACAGTCACCTCATGTGCGCTGTTTTTACCCAACAACACTTTTCATCGCGGGAGAAACCATGGAAGCCACCGTCAAGCTGATCGAGACGACCACGACCGACGTCGAGGAACTGAAGCGCAAGGAAGCTTCGGAAGCGCTGCGCGAGCTGGCTTCGTTCGAACTTTCGCTGGTCGGCGGCGGGCAGGGTTCCGCGATCTTCGCGTAAACAGGCATCGTTGCATCGGCGACAGACTGGTTGCCGCACCGACCCACCGAGTCTGTTGGTCGCATAGCGAGAAGCGACCCACTCTTCTGCACCAAACGGCGCGGTCCCCCGCGCCGTTTTCGTTTTCCCATCGCCCCGCGCGATTCCTCCATCGCGATCGCACCTAACCCCCGCGCGTAAGACGCGCGGCGTCGGCGCGACGAACCCTTCGTGCTCGTCATCGCGACGATCGGGTTGCGGCGCCATCCGCGGCGCCGTGCCGATCGTGCCGACTAAGGCGTGCATCGAACCACGTTCAACCCCGACACCACCCCCAGGAGATCGAGATGAGATCGAACCGCATCGCCTTCGCTGCCCTGCTCGCAGCCGCCCCGTTCGTTGCCTCCGCCGACGGCGGCCCCAACGAGTTCCGCCACGGCACCGAAGTCGTCAAGAGCACGCGGTCGGTCGCCGAAGTCCGCGCCGAAGCCCGCGGCGTCGTGCGCATCGGCGAGGCGGGCCAGTCGTTCGAGCAGTGGGCCGGACCGAGCACGCGCACGCGCGAAGAAGTGAAGCGCGAACTGGCCACGATGCCGCCGGCTTTCCAGGGCGCATAAGCGCAAGACGCTCGAGCTGACGCGCGGCGTCGCGACACCGTCCGCGGCGCTGCGCTCAGCGTCCTTCGCAGCGCCGGCGCAGCGCGAGCGCATCGCGCGGCGCGTGCCCCTCGTCGGTGTTGTCGAAGAACACCCAGACCGCCCGACCCTGCCGGCGCCAGGCCACGATCTTCCGTGCCCAGGCGGCAAGTTGCTGCGCCGAATAGCGGGAGCGATACGTCGCCGCGTGTCCGTGCAGACGCACGTAGACGAAGTCCGCCGTCACGGCCGGCCATAGCGGCCAGTCGGCCGCGTCCGACTGGACGGCCGCGATCGCATGCGCGGCGAGGCAATCCGCGACTTCGTCGTCGAACCACGAGGCGTGGCGGAACTCGATCGCGTGGCGCGGCTGCGCCCACTCGGCAAGCTTCCGCACGAAGCGTTGCAGTCGCGGCAAATCCCGCTGCAGCGACTGCGGAAGCTGCCACAGCACGACGGCAAGTTTGTCGCCGAGCGGCGCGGCGCGCTCGCGTTCGCGCGCGATCGCCGCGGATTCGACCGCCAGTCGCTCGACGTGCGTGATCCAGCGATGCGCTTTCAGACAGAAACGGAAATCGGTCGGTGTCGCTGCGCGCCAGTGCTCGAACGTCGCCGGCTTCAGCGCGTGATAGAAGCTCGCGTTGACCTCGACCGCGTCGAACACCGACGCGTAATGGGCGAGCCAGCGCGCACGCGGCACGCCGGCGTAGAACGTGTCGCGCCACCCTTCGTAGGTCCAGCCGCTGGTGCCGATGTGAACAGGGGCAAGCGGGCGGTCCGGCATCGGCGCTTGGCAGGATGCGAGCCGGCCGCATCATCGCCGCAGGGCGCGGCGTGCATCCTCGTACCCGAGCTTGAAGCGTCGCTCGATGGTCTCGGGCGAGAAGTCCGCCGGGCCGCCGAGCAGGTCGGGCCGTTCGGTGCGGATCACGGTCAGTTTGTCCACGCGCCGGTGCCGCGCGAGCTTGACGTACGCGGGATGCTTGCGCACGGGGCTCGACTTCGGCAATGCGCGGTCGACTTCGATCATCAGCTCGAGCTGCGAGTTCATCCACCGGTACAGCTTGAGGTCGTGCTGGAACTTGCCGAAGAAGACCAGCTCGAACAGCCGCTGCATCACGTCGGTCATGTCGTTCGGCGGTTCGGTCTGCGGCGTGAACAGATCGACGACGACGAGTTCCCACTCGCGCGCGTGCGCGACCGCGTTGTGCGCCTCGATCGCGTTGATCGCGGGCCGCAGCGGCGTGTTCGAGATCAGTCCGCCGTCCCAGTACCACTCGGCGCCGATCGACGTCGGCGGGAAGATCGGCGGCAGGCTCGCGCTGGCGATGACGTGCTGCGGCTTCAGCCCGCGCCGGCTGGAGAACTCCTTGAGCCGGCCCGAGCGGATTTCCACCGCGGTGACGATCGTTTCGATCCGCGACGCGTTGAGCCGCTCGAAGTCGACCCACTCTTCGAGCGCCTCCGCCAGCGGTGCGGACTCGTATAGGTAAGTCGCGAGCGCCGGCATCGCGAAGTACGAGGGATTGATGCGGTACAGGCTGTCGCCGCGCAACGGCGTCGGCAGCGCAACGCTGCGTGCGAGCAGCGACGGGAGAAACGGATTGACCGGGACCGCCAGGCGGCGCCACAGGTCGTCGAGCGCGTCGACCGGATCGCCGCGGCTGCCGGCGACGATCGCCGCCATCAGCGCGCCGATCGAGCAGCCGGTCACGACTTCGATGCGACGTTCGGACTCGAGCAGCGCCTTGATCACGCCGGCTTCGTACGCCCCGAGCGCGGCACCGCCCTGGAGCACGAGCGCGGTGGGCGTTTCGCCGCGGATGCGGGATCGGCCATGCCTTTGCGCCGGCCTGGCAGCGCGTTGAGGGTTCATGGATCGTCGGAATCGAGCGACGCGCGAACGAGCCGCAGGCTACACGTGAAGCCACGTCGTGCAGCTTTCGCCGCAAGCCCGTCGCCGGCCCATCGCCTTCGGCAGCCAACGCTAAGTGGAAAGGTGCCGACCCGGTTGACGGCGGTCAACCGGAGGTACTGCGCGTGATCTTTTCGAGCGCCCGCAGTCGCCGCCGTGTTTCGCGCGTCGCGCGATGCCCGGGTCCGGGCGTGCGCGGCGGCGTCTGCACGCCGCGCTCCAGGAGCGCTCGTTCCGCGCCGGCGCCACCGAACTGCAACAGGATCGCTCCGTGTCCGCTGCGCACGGTCGCCACCCGCGAACTACCGTGCGGCGGCCACGCCGCCGGCATGGCAACCGCGACGGCGAACGGGCGCTCGACCATCGTCGCCTCCGCCGGTAGCGTGCGGGCGGAGCGTGGCGCACGCTCGGGTATCTCAATGCGAAGGATTGCGGTCGCCGGCACCGCCGTAGCGCGCGGCGAGGTCGGGACGATTCCAGGCACCGTACAGATCGGCCAGGTACTTGCGCGCCTTGCGCACCTCCCCGTGCTCCGCGCCCAGGCTCTTGACCAGCGTCGCGTGGCTTTCGAGCAGCAAGGCCTCGGCATCTTCGAAGCGCTTGAGCCGCGTCAGGGCCACACCGAGCCCTGCCTGCTTGGACGCCACCGGCGGCCCGCCCTGCGGCTGGTTGGCGACGATGATCTTCAGGCCCTCGCGAAACAGGGGCTCGGCCTCGCGCGGCCGATTGCGCGCGAGCATCAGCCAGCCGCGCTGATCGAAGATGTCGGCGCGTGCCGAGTGCTCCGGCGGTAACTCGATCTGCGCTCTTTCGTGCGCCTGCCGTAGCGCCGACTCGGCGGCGTCGAATCGGCGCACGCCGATGAACGCGGCGCCGAGCTTGGTCAGGTTCGTCACCGCGACGTAATGCCCCGGACCGAAGGCCTTCTGCAGGACCGCATCCGCGCGGCGGCAGGTGTCGATCGCGTCGTCGAAACGCTCCATTGCCACGTACACGCCGCACACGTTGCTCAGGCTGATGCCGTACTCGCCGTGCGCATCGCCAAAGCGCTGCCTGATCCGCTCCAGGCTCTGCAGATACATCGGCAGCGCCTCCGCGTAACGCGCCTGGTAGAAGATCGCGTTGGCCAGGTTCTCGGTCATGTAGCTCGTGCGCGGATGGTCTTCTCCGAGTCGCGCGCGAAACACCGGCAGGGCCTCGCGCATCACGCGCTCCGCGTCGGCATAGCGGCCGGCGCCGACCAGCGCATTGCCGAGGTTGGCGGCGATGTAGGCGGTGCGCAGGTGACCGTCTCCGTACACGGTCCGCGCCAGCGGCAGCGCGCGCTCCAGTTGCGCAATCGCTTCGACGTGCCGGCTTTCGCGCAGCAGCAGCCCACCCAGGCTGTTGATGCTCTCGATCGTCTCCGGATGGGTATCGCCGAACGTGCGGATCCGCAGCGCGAGCGCCTGCTCCAGCCACGAACGGGCCTGCGCGAGCTTGCCGGTGAACCGCAGCACGAACCCGAGCCCGGCCATCGAGCGCGCACGCTCGGCGTCGCCCGCCGCACCCGCGGCCTGCGCGGCCTCGATGGCGTCCAGATAGGTACGCTCGGCTTCGGCGTAGTCCTTGCCGGCTTGATGCTGCGCGAAGGCGAGCGTTCGCAGCGCGCGCGCGATCGCCAGACCGTCCGGCGGCTGCGCGCGGCGCAGGATCGACAGCGCCCGTTGCAGATGCTCGATCGCCTCGTCGTACCGGCCGAGGTCGCCCGTCACACCGCCCAGGCGGGCGAGGGATTGCGCCGCCTCGACGCTGTCCACCCCGAAAACCGCGACGCGCATGTCGAGCACCTTTTGCTGCAGGGTGCGCGCCTCCGCGAACAGCCCGAGGTTGCGATACGCGTCGCCCATCGCTTCCATCAGCGCCGCCTGCACGTCCGGCGCGCCGGCCAGTTCGCGCTCGATCTGCCGCGCGCCGTTGTCCAGCAACTCGCGCGCGGTAACGGTCTTGCCGAGATTGAGGGTCGGATCGGCCACCGAGAAGACGCCCGCGAGAAAGGCGGCGACCTTCTCCGCCCGCTCCGCCGCCGCGCGCGCGCGATCGCGTTCGAGCGACAACTGCCACGTGTAGAAGCTCACGAGCGCCGCGGCCGACAGCAGCGCCGCGACGCTGCCGGCCACGCCGAGCCGATGGCGGCGAATGAACTTGGCCGCGCGATAAGCCAGCGTGTCGGGCCGCGCGCTGACCGGTTCGTGATGCAGATGCCGCTCGATGTCCTCGGCCAGGGCCCGCGCCGAGCGGTAGCGCCGCTCAGGCTCCTTGCGCAGCGCCGTCAGCACGATCGTGTCCAGATCGCCGTCCAGCTCGCGCCGCAGCCGCGCGGGCGTCAGCGCTTCGCCGCGGCGTTGCGCGGCCGCCAGCCGCGCGCTCGAGCCCTGACCGACGGCGCTGCTCGGCCGCGGCGCGTCCACCTGCAGGATCGCTTGCGCCAGTTGCGCCGAGGTGCGGCCGGCGGCCGCGAACGGCAGCCGGCCCGTCAGCAGGTCGTACAGCAGCACGCCGAGCGCATACACGTCGGTCGCCGTCGTGATCGTTGCGCCCGTGATCTGCTCCGGGCTGGCGTGCGCCGGCGTGAGCAGCCGCTGGTCGGCGCGCGTGAGCGCGGCGTCGCCGGCGGCGTCGAGCAGCTTCGAGATGCCGAAGTCGAGCAGCTTCGGCGTGCCGCCGGCATCGACCAGGATGTTCGACGGCTTGATGTCCCGGTGCACGACTAGGTTGCGGTGCGCATAGTCGACGGCGTCGCAGACCTTCAGGAACAGGGCGAGCCGCGCCTTCGTGTCCAGTCCGTGCTCGTTGCAGAAGAGGTCGATCGGCACGCCGTCGACGTACTCCATCACGAGATACGGCACGCCGTCGTCGGTCGTGCCGCCGTCGAGCAGCCGCGCGATATGCGGGTGATTCAACCGCGCGAGGATCTGCCGCTCGGCCGACATTCGCGCGCGCGTCTGCGCGGACAGCAGCGCCGGATTGATCAGCTTGACCGCGGCCGCCTGCTCGTACTGGCCGTCGGCGCGTTCGGCGCGGAACACCGCACCCATGCCGCCGTCGGCCAGATGCGCCGCGATGCGCCACGCGCCGAGCCGGCGGCCGATCCAGCCCGCCTGCGCGCCGCGTTCGTGCTCGCCGAGCAGCGCATCGGCCGCCGCGCCGACGATGCGATCGACGGTGCGTTCGCCGCCCGCGTCGTGCGCGAGCAATGCGCGCACCTCGGCCAGCAGCGCCTCGTCGTCCGCGCAGGCACGCCGCAGGAATTCCTCGCGATCCGCCGCCTCCAGCGCCAGCGCGGCGGCGAACAGGTCCTGGACGCGTCGCCAACGATCGGTATTCATCGAGGTCTCCGCAGACGGCGACCTTGCCGCGGATCGATCGCGCCGAACATGCGCAAAGCTACTTAGACGGCAGAATTCAGGGCGTCGCGACCGCTGTCGGTTTTCTGCTACTGGCGCCGCGCGCAGCGTCTGCTACGTTGTCGTCGATGCCGGCCAAACCGAACGTCACCCAGTTGCTCGGCGCGTGGCGCGGCGGCGACCGCGCCGCGCTCGACGCGCTGATGCCGCTGGTGTACCGCGAACTGCAGCGGTTGGCGCACGGCGCGCTGCGCGGCGAACGCGCCGGCCATACGCTGCAGACGACCGCGCTGGTGCACGAAGTCTTCGTGCAGCTCGTCGACGCCGAGGTCGACTGGCAAAGCCGCGCACACTTCTTCGCGATCGCCGCGCGCCAGATGCGCCGCATCCTGGTCAACCACGCGCTCGAGAAGAAGGCGGCCAAGCGCGGCGGCGGCGCGCCGCACACTTCGCTCGACGGCGCGCTCGACGTGATCGGCACACCGTCGGCCGAGATCACCGATCTGGACGACGCGCTGCACCGGCTCGAAGCGTTCGACGAGCGCAAGGCGCGCATCCTCGAGCTGCACTACTTCGGCGGGCTGACCTTCGAGGAGATGGCCGCCGTGATGCAGCTTTCGACGACCACGCTCGACGCCGAGCTGCGCTTTGCGCGCGCCTGGCTGCGCCAGCAGCTTGCCGGCGACGCGCCGGCAGGCTAAGGCGAAGACCGCGGCCGCGCGCATCGTCCGTCCCTCACGCGGCGCGCGAACGGCGGCGCAGCAGGCTCGCGAACAGACCGGCCAGCAACCACAGCGGTGCCGCGCCGCCGCCACCTCCACCAGCGCTGGCGCCGCCACTACCGCCGCCGCTGCCGCCACCGCCGCCACCACCGCCGCCGCCACTGCCGCCGCCCTGCAGCGTCACCCTGATCGGCTGTCCGGCGATGTCGGCGAAGCCAGCGAGCGTGGTCGGCGTCTGCGGATTCGCCCACAGCTCGACCGGGTCCACGAGCTGCGGCGTCCATTGCAGCGCTGCGAAGTTGGTCGGCAGGTCGAACGCACCGCCGACCATCGCCGGGATCAGCCCGTACAGCCGTAACTGGCCGAGCGTCAACTGCGTGGCCGGCGTCAGCAGCAACCGCGTGTGATTGAAGAAGCGGTTGCCGCGCAACGTGTACACGGGCGTGATCGTGACGTCGCCGTCGGGCTGGATGAACTCGAGCGTGCCGCCGGCCGCCATGACCTTCGACGACACCTCGGCGAAGTCGCTCTCGCCGGCGGCCTTCACGCGCAGCGGCCGCGAGAAGCGCAGCTCGACTTGCAGGTTCGGCTCGAAGCGCAGCCGCTGGTCGAAGCTCCAGAAGCTGGCGATATCGAAGTCGAGGGCATTGATCTCGGCGGCGATGATGGGGCCGAGGATCTTCGCTTTGCTCGGCAGCTTGCGGGCCTCGAAGATGACGCCGAGCGGCGTACCCCACACCAGCGACACCGAGTCGACGTCGAGGTCGAGCCGCGCAAAGTCCGGATCCTGCAGCCCGTCGTTGACGAAAGGCAGCGTGAACTGCGAGCCGTCGGTCACGCCGCCGAGCAGCGTGCGCGTGCCCACGGGAGTGGCGCTGACGAGCGCGCCGTCGGGCAGCACTTCGTTGCGCGCCACGCCGGGGCAGCCGCCGCAGTCGTAGTTCGGCGCGGCCGGCGTGTTCAGCTCGGGTGTCAGCGCGGCCAGGTCCGCCAGCGAGAACAGCGGCGTGCCCGGCACGAGCGCGCCGAACGGCACCGTGATGTCGGTGCGATAGACACCGCCGGTGAACAGCGGCAGTTCCTGCTCGGCGATGCGGATCCGCAACCCGCTCGTGCTCGCGTTCAACCCCAGCCATTCGCGATCGAAGAAGCGCACGACGCCGTCGGCGCCGACCTGCTGCAAGCTCGTGTTCAGCGAGTCGCGGTCGAACATCACCGCCTGCTCGCGCACCTGCGCGCCGGTGCTGTAGTCCACGCCTGCGTAGTCGGCGCTGATCTTCACCTTCGCCTTGACGAACGAGCCGAGCGCCATGTCGACGCTCGGGTAACGCGAGGCCATCGCGTACGCGCCGCTTTGCGTGAAGCCGGTCGTCACGCTGACGACCTGCCCCGGCGCGGCCGTGTCCGCGTTGGCGTTGATCGACGCGATGCCGCCGAAGTCGACGTCGACGCTGCCGCGGTCGAGCACGAACGAGCCCTCGACGCCGACCTGAACGTCCGCGTTGTACGTGACCACGGCGCCGATGTCGTAGTCGCGGCTGGCGGGCTGCGTGGGCATCGGGCCGATGCCCGGGCCGAGGTCGCGCACGTAGGTGCGGCGGTTGTCGAACACGTCCGGACAGAAGTCCCACCCGAGTTGCGGCGGCGCCACGCAGTAGTTGCGGCGGATCTCGCCGTTGATGCACTCGGTCTGCGTCGGCCGGATCGTCACGTTGACGACCGGCACCGTGTAGCTCTGCGCGGTGCAGGTCGACACGGCCTGCTGCCAGATCGCCTGCAGCGTTTCGACCGGCAGCTCGTGCGGAATGCGGCGGATCTGGCCGACGGTCTTGCTCGGCACCTGTTCGTCGATGAACTTGACCTGGAAGCTCTTTCGTTCGACGGCGATGCCGTCGCCGCCGAAGAGCGGCTGGTCGCGCGTGCTGAAGCGCAGCGTTTCGGTGCGCGCCGCCGCCGGCCGCACGGCCGCTGCATGCGCGCGGTCGCGCGCGGCGATCGCCTCGGGAGACAGGGTCTCCTCGCTGCCGCCGCAGGCAGCGAGCAAGGCAGCGCTGATCGCCGTCAGCGCGGGCATGTAAGGGCGATGGGTCCGGACTGGCATGGGCTCCTCCGCGTGCTGGGGTCCTGCCGGTTAAAGCAGGAAATCGGGGGAGATTTGCCGGTCGGATCGGCGGCGGCAGACTTCAGGGCAAATGCAGGCGGGTGCGGAAGGTCGCCTCGGGCCTGCGCCCGGAGTCCCCTCGATCCCGCACGAAACAGGGATGGGGACGCGCGCCGTCGCGATCGGCGCGCCACGGCGAGCGGCGCCGCTGGCCCGCGGCCGCGCCGCTCACGGCCGCTGCGCGATCACGGTGGCGAAGCGCTTGAGTCGCTCGCCCGGCGCGGGAAAGTCGTCGACGCTCGCGAACAGGATCTTCCAGTCGGCGAAGGTCGCCTCGAGTTCGCCCGCCGGAAACAGGCAGTAGCCGGAGGCGGGATCGAACATCTCCATGTACGTCGTGCCTTCGATCAGCACATTGACCGCGGCGATGCCGCCGGGTGCGACCGCGCGCTTGATCTCCTGCAGCACGTGGCGCGCATCGTCGCAGGGGAAAAACATCAGCAGACCGATCGCGACGACCGTGTCCCAGGTCTCGGTCGCGCGCCATTCGGTGAGATCGGCTTCGAGCACGCGGATCGGCAGCCCTTCGGCCTGCGCGCGACGGTCGAGGTCCTTGACCGCGTCGGGGCACGCGTCGATCGCGGTCACTTCGTGCCCCGCGCGCGCGGCTTCGATCGACAGGTTTCCGAGCCCGCAGCCCAGTTCGAGCACGCGGCCGGCCAGGTGCGGCAGTGTCCATTGCTCGAACGGATTGAGCTGGTACTCCTGCTCCGCGATCTGCCGGTCGAACTGCTTGGCGAAGAACTCGATGCTGAGGTTATGGGCCATGATCGTTCTCCGATGCGCGACATTCTGGTCCCGTGTCGCGGCGGAGACAATTCCGGACGCCGCGAGCGTCGCGCGGGCGACCCTCGCTCCGCCCTTGGCAAGGAGGGTGGACGCGCCGGAAGAGAAGCGGATACTCCCCTTGGCACGGGTTCCGTGCCAATGAAGTTGATACGCCTCAAAAGAATCGCTCGGCCGGTCGGGCACACTGCCGCCCGTCGGGTCGGGCTCCCCGAACCGTTTCCCGCGCCCCGCGCCGCAGCGCGCCTTTGCAGGGGTTCACTCAGGCGATGCCGCATCGACGTTCCCGGCCCCGCGTATTCGGCTCATCGCGCCGCTCGAAACAGGCGCAGCCGGCCAACGCCGTTGCGCCGAAGCTCCACCGCGACACCGCGGCCGAGCCGTCCCGCATTGGCGGCGTCCGCGGCGAAGCCCGCTCGCCGGCGCCCGCAGCCGACATCGCGAACCGACCCTCGCGCGAGGCAGCGACAGCATGAGCGCGGCCGGCGCAGGGCACGCAACGGCGCTTCCCGCGCTGCCGCCGTTGAAGCTTGCGGGCCGCGAAGTGCTTCCGATCGTGCAGGGCGGCATGGGCGTGGGTGTCTCGGCGCACCGTCTGGCCGGCACGGTCGCCAGCCTGAACGCCGTCGGCACGCTGTCCTCGGTCGATCTGCGCCGCCATCACCCGGACCTGATGGAACGCACCACGCGCATCGGCACCGGCCCCGACGCCAAGGCCAAGATCAACGCCGCCAACCTCGAAGCGCTCGACCGCGAGATCAAGGCGGCGCGGGCGATCGCGCAGGGTCGAGGGCTGCTGGCTGTCAACGTGATGCGCGCAGTGTCCGAATATTCGCCTTACGTGACGCGCGCATGCGAAAGCGGCATCGACGCGGTGGTGGTCGGAGCGGGGCTGCCGCTCGACCTGCCCGAACTCGCGGCGGACTTTCCGAAGGTCGCGCTGATCCCGATCCTGTCGGACGCGCGCGGCATCGCGCTCGTGCTGAAGAAATGGGAACGCAAGGGACGGCTGCCCGACGCGATCGTCATCGAACATCCGAAGCACGCCGGCGGGCACCTCGGCGCGGCGCGCATCGAGGAGCTCGGCGACCCCCGCTTCGAGTTCGAAAACGTGATCCCCGAAGCGCGTGCCGCGCTGCGCGCGCTCGGCGCCGAGGATCGCGTGCCGCTGATCGCCGCCGGCGGCATCGACACGCCGCAGCGCGTGCGCGAGCTGATCGCGCTCGGCGCGGCCGCCGTGCAGCTCGGCACCGCGTTCGCGGTGACCGAGGAGGGCGACGCGCATCCGGAGTTCAAGCGCGTGCTGGCCGGCGCAAAGCCCGAGGACATCGTCGAGTTCATCAGCGTGGCGGGCCTGCCCGCGCGCGCCGTGCGTACCCCGTGGCTGGAGAACTACCTGCGGCTCGCCCCGAAGCTGCAGGCCAAGGCGGCCCGGCGCGGAGCCAAGCCGCGCTGCACGATGGTGTTCGACTGCCTCGCGCAATGCGGGCTGCGCGACGGCATCGCCAGGTTCGGCCAGTTCTGCATCGACCACCAGCTCGCCGCCGCGCTGCGCGGCGATGTCCAGCACGGCCTGTTCTTTCGCGGCGCGGGCAAGCTGCCTTTCGGCAACCAGATCCGGCCGGTGCGCGATCTGATCGCCTTCCTGCTCGGCGAGCCGGTCCCTGCCGCCGCCTGAGCGCGGTGCGACCGAAGGGAACGTCGGGCAGCATTGCCCGTACGAGTTGCACCCGATACACGCATGTCGACGACACCGACCCGCAACGGCGAAGCCAGACGCGTGATCCCGCTCACGGGGCAGGCGAACGCGGCGCCGCCCGGCCGCGCTTCGCTGCGCTGGCTGGCGGTCGCGCCGCATCGCTACTTCTTCTTCCTCGGCATGCTCGGGCTCGCCACGGTGTCGCTGTGGTGGCTCGTGCAACTCTGGGCGCGCGCGCTCGGGGCACCGGTCGCGCTCGCTTTGCCGCCGTCGTGGATGCACGGCTGGACGATGGCCAACGGTTTTCTGCCCTTCTTCATGTTCGGGTTCCTCTTCACCGCGGGACCGAAGTGGCTGAACGTCGTTCCGCCCGAAACGCGCACGCTGATGCCGTCCGGCGCACTGGCTTTCGCCGGCTTCGCGCTCGCGCTGGCCGGCGCGCATGTAGGCACGGCGATCGCCGCCGCCGGCGCGCTCGCGATGGCCGCCGGCTGGGCGGCGCTGCTGTGGCGCTTCTTCCGCCTGGTCCGCGCGAGCCGGCTCGACGACCGGGTGCATGCGCGGCTGGTGCTCGCGTTCTTCTCGCTCGGCGCGCTCGCCCACCTGGCCTTCGCCTGGGGCGCGACCCAGCTTTCGGCCGCGTGGGTCCATACGGCCGAGATGCTGTCGATCTGGCTGTTCATCGCGCCGGTGTACGTGACGGTCGCGCACCGGCTGATCCCGTTTTTCACGGCGAGCGTGGTGCCCTTCCTCGATGCGTGGCGCCCGCTGTGGCTGCTCGCCGCGTTCGTGTCGATCGTGATCGGACACGGACTGCTGCCGGTGGCGGGCGTGCTGCTGCCGTCGCAGTCGATCCAGGCGCTGCGGCTTTCGGTCGATGTCGCCGGCGCGGCGCTGCTCTGTTTCGTCGCGTGGCGCTGGGGGGTCGTGCAGAGCCTGCGCAACCGGCTGCTCGCGATGCTGCATCTGGGCTTTGTCTGGCTCGGCATCGCGTTCGCGCTGTACGCGTGGAACCAGGCGGTCTCGCTGCTCGACGCGCCGGCCGCGTCGATCGGGCTGGCGCCGCTGCACGCGCTGACGATGGGCTTCTTCGGCACCGTGCTGCTGGCGATGGTTACGCGCGTGACCGCCGGCCATGGCGGCCGAACGCTCGCCGCCGATCGTCCGACCTGGGTGCTGTTCTGGGTGCTGCAGATCGCCGTGCTCGCGCGCGTGCTCGTGGATGCAGCGCCCGCACAGAGCGTCTGGCTGACGCCTGCGGCGATCGCGCTGTGGTGCGTCGTTTTCGTCACCTGGGCGGCACGGAGCCTGCCGATCTATCTGAAGCCGCGCATCGACGGGCGACCGGGGTGATGTACACGGCGCTCAAGACGATCCACATCGCGTGCGTGGTCGCCAGCGGCGCCGGCTTCCTGCTGCGCGGCGCGTTGATGCTGGCCGGCTCGCCGCTCGCCGCGACCCGCTTTGCACGCATCGCGCCGCACGTGATCGATACGATGCTGCTCGCCGCCGGCATGACGATGGCGGTGCTCGCGCACATTTCGCCGCTCGCGCACCCGTGGCTTGCCACCAAGATCGGCGCGCTCGTCGCCTACATCGTGCTCGGCTCGATCGCGCTGAAACGCGGTCGCACGCGGGCGATTCGAGGAGTCGCGCTTGCCGCCGCCGGAGGAACTTATGCGTACATCGTCGGTGTGGCGTTGACGCGCAGTCCCACCCTCGGACTCTGAGGGAACGGGTCATCCGACCGGACTAGTTGGCGGTCGCCCGACGTTTGCGCTAGGTCAAAACAGCGCGATCGCCTGCCGCCTAGCTTTGCCGCCCGCGCAGGCGGGCAGCGGGACCCGGAAGCCGGCCGCCGGCCGAGCGCGGGGAGACTCATGAGCACGATCGACTTTCGCACCCCCGCGGCGGGGTTCGACCAGCCGCTCGAACTGTGGCTGGCCTGTCACGATCGCGTGCGCCGAATGTGCACGCTGTTGCAGCGGCTGCTCGAGCACGTGCGCAGCGGCGGCGCCGACGAAAAGGCCGGAATCACGGCGGCGTCGATCCGCCGCTATTTCGACGAGGCCGCCCCGCGCCATCACGAGGATGAGGAGATCGACCTCTTTCCCCGCCTGCTGCAGCGGCTCGAAGGCCTTACCGCGAGCGAAGCGGCCGGCGCGCGCAACGCGATCGCCCTCCTGCAGGATGACCACCGCGAGCTTGGGCGGCTGTGGTCGATCCTGCGCGACGCGCTCGCCGCGATCGAGGCCGGCGATGCCGGCGCGCTCGACGAGGCGGTGGTTGCGCTGTTCGTCGCCCGCTACCGCAGCCACTGCGAGGTCGAGGATACGGTGATCGCCGCCGCCCTGCGCCGCGCGCTGTCGCCGGAGGAACTCGACGCCGTCGGCCGCGCGATGGCGCAGCGGCGCGGCATCGACTGGGACGAGATCGCCGCGCGGCCGCGCTAGCCGGCCTTTCCATCCCCACCTCCGCGCAGCGACGGCGGTTTGGCGCGTGCCGGCTGCCGGGTCCGGGCAGCCACCCACGCCCTTGTTGTTTTGCGCGCCGTCCGCCGCCAGATTGGTCAGCGGGAGCTTGCCATGGATCAGAGTCCGAACCCGTTGCCTGAAAACATCGTTGCCATCGTGCCGATGCGCAACGTCGTGCTGTTTCCGAGCGTGCTGCTGCCGATTTCGGTCGGCCGCGCCAAGTCGATCGCCGCCGTGCAATACGCACTGCAGCACAAGGCGCCGCTCGGCATCGTGCTGCAGAAGGATCCGCGCGTGGACGACCCGGGCGCGGACGATCTGCACGCGGTCGGCACGCTCGGCAACGTCGTGCATCACGTCATCGCCGGCGACGCGCTGCACCACGCCGTGTGCCAGGGCGTGCAGCGCTTCCGCGTCAAAGAACTGGTCGAGGGCTACCCGTTCCTCGCCGCGCGCATCGAACGCATCGAGGAGCCGGCGCGGCTTTCGCCGGAAGCCGAGGCGCTCGGCGTTCAACTGCAGGCCAAAGCGCAGGAGATCCTGTCGCTGCTGCCGGGCGTCCCGGCGGAGTTCGCGCAGGTGGTGCAGGCCACACGCTCGCCCGGTCATCTGGCGGATCTGGCCGCCAGTTTGCTCGATGCGGAACCTGCCGAGAAGCAGGCTTTGCTTGAAACCGTCGCGCTCGAGGATCGCCTGCGCAAAGTGCTGGAGATCCTGACGCGCCGCATCCAGGTGCTGCGCCTGTCGCAGGAGATCGGGGCGCGCACCAAGGAAGAGCTGGACGACCGCCAGCGCAAGTTCCTGCTGCGCGAGCAGTTGAAGACGATCCAGAAGGAGCTGGGCGAAGACGTCGAGGGCACCGAGGACCTGGCGCAGCTCGAGGAGGCCGTCGCCCGCGCCGGCATGCCCGCCGAGGCCGAAGCGCAGGTGCGCAAGGAGTTGCGGCGGCTGAAGTCGATGGGGAGCCAGTCGGCCGAGTATTCGATGCTGCGCACCTGGGTCGAGTGGATGACCGAGCTGCCGTGGAAGGTGCCCGAAGAAGAGCCGATCGATCTGGCCGCCGCGCGCGCGGTGCTCGAAGCGGATCACTTCGGGCTGGAGCGCGTCAAGCAGCGGATCGTCGAGTTCCTCGCGGTGCAGAAGCTCAACCCGCAGGGGCGTGCGCCGATCCTGTGCTTCGTCGGCCCGCCGGGGGTGGGCAAGACCTCGCTCGGCCAGAGCATCGCGCGCGCGCTGGCGCGGCCGTTCGTGCGCGTGTCGCTGGGCGGCGTCCACGACGAAGCCGAGATCCGCGGCCATCGCCGAACCTACATCGGCGCGCTGCCGGGGAACATCGTGCAGGCGCTGCGCAAGGCCGGCGCGCGCAACTGCGTGATGATGCTCGACGAAGTCGACAAGGTCTCGGCGAGCCTGCACGGCGACCCGTCCGCCGCGCTGCTCGAGGTGCTCGACCCCGAGCAGAACTCGACCTTCCGCGACAACTATCTGGGCGTGCCGTTCGACCTGTCGCGCGTGGTGTTCATCGCCACCGCCAACGTCATCGACAACGTGCCGCCGCCGGTGCGCGACCGCATGGAGGTTATCGACCTGCCCGGCTACACGGCGGAAGAGAAACTGCAGATCGCCAGGCGCTATCTCGTGCCGCGCCAGCGCGAAGCAAACGGCCTGCGCGAGGGCCAGTGCGAGCTGACCGACGCGGCGCTCGCCGCCATCGTCGCCAATTACACGCGCGAAGCGGGCGTGCGGCAGCTCGAACGCGAGATCGGCCGCGTGATGCGGCACGCGGCGATCAAGGTCGCCGAAGGCGCGGACGTGCACGTGCGCGTGGATGCGGGGGATCTGGACGCGATCCTCGGCCCGGCGAAGTTCGAGCACGAGGCGGCGATGCGCGCCGGGATTCCCGGCGTGGCCACGGGGCTGGCGTGGACACCGGTGGGCGGCGACATCCTGTTCGTCGAAGCCACGCGTGTGGCGGGCGGCGGCAAGCTGATCCTCACCGGGCAACTGGGCGACGTGATGAAGGAAAGCGCGCAGGCGGCGCTTACGCTGGTCAAGGCGCGCGCGCCCGCCATGAACATTCCGGCGGCGATGTTCGACGGCATCGACGTGCACTTGCACGTGCCGGCCGGCGCGATCCCCAAGGACGGGCCGAGCGCGGGCATCGCGATGTTCATCGCGCTGGTGTCGCTGTTCACCGACCGCCCGGTGCGCCACGACGTGGCGATGACCGGCGAGATCAGCCTGCGCGGGCTGGTGCTGCCGGTGGGCGGCATCAAGGAGAAGGTGCTCGCCGCGCAGCGCGCGGGCATCGACACGGTGCTGCTGCCGGCGCGCAACCGCAAGGACCTGCGCGACGTGCCGGAATCGGCCCGCAACGCGCTGCGCTTCGTGTGGCTGGAAACGGTGGACGACGCCGTGCGCGCCGCGCTCGCCGAATCGGCCCGCCGCGCCGAGCCCGAGCTGCGTTTGCTTTGAGCCGGGGCGTCAGCGGCAGCTTTGCGCGACGTTGGCCGGCTGCGTCGCGGTGGGCGCCGTCGCCGTGATCACGCACTGCATCCCCGGGCAGGCGCAGTGGAACACGGCAGCCTCGGCGCGGCCGGGCGCGGCGAGCGAGGTCGGCCGGGAGCACGTGCAACCTTGAGCATCGACCGACACCTGCGCGACGGCGGGTGTCCTGGACCACCACAACAGCGCGGACGACAAAACGAGCGCGGCGACGCCGGCTCCGATCGACGACGACTTCATCGCATCCTCCGGAAGGGCTGGACGGCGCACCGATTGCGCCGCTCGCATGCACACCCAGCGTAGGCGCTGCGCGGCCGGGCCGCCACCGGACATACACGGTCGCGCCGCGACCAACTCAGGGCTGCGGAATCGCTCGCCGCATGTACTGATCGAACAGCGGCACGGTAAACGCCGTGTCGCCGTGCGACGGGCTGTACACCATGCCTTTGGCGATCAGCGCGGCGCGCACCGGCGCCACCGACTGAACCTTGGCCCCGAGCTGATGCGCGATGTCGCCGGAGCGATGCGGTCCCGGGCCGAGTTCTGCCATCGCACGCAGGTATCGCTTCTCCGCGGGCGTGAGCCGGTCGAAGCGCATGCGGAAAAAGCTCGCGTCGAGTTCTGCAATCGCCAGCTCGGTCGCGACATCGACGTGGGCGCGGGTGATCGGCGAGGCCGGCGCGCAGTTCCAACTGTGTTTGCCCCACTCCTGCAGGAAGTACGGGTAGGCCTGCGTCCGGCGCAGGATCTCCGCCAGCGCATCGTCGGCGTACTGCACGCCGTGCCGCGCGGCGGGTGCCTCTAGCGCCCGGCGCGCCGCCTCGTCGTTCAGCGGCCCGATTTCGGCAAACTCGAACAGCCGCTCCGCGTACGACTCGGCGCGCCCGCTTTGCCCGACCAGTTGCGGCAGGCCGGCACCGACGAGGGTCACCGGCAGCGACTGCTGGGCGCAGCGGTGCAGTGCGGTGATGAGCGCGGCCAGTTGATCCTCTTCCAGATACTGGATCTCGTCGATGAACAGGACCACCGCCGTGCCGCGCTCGCGCGCCGCTTGTGCGACCGTCGCGAGCAGCTCGGTGAGGTCGTGCTCCAGATCGCCGGTGTCGGCGACACCGGGCTCGGTGCCGAGATCGACCGAGAACTCCACGTCGCCGAACTTGACCTTCATCGCGCCGATGAATCCGCCCAAGGCGCGCAGCGCGCGCTTGGCGAGGTCACCGCCGGCGGCAAGCCGGTCCATCTTCAGCAGCAGCGCGCGCAGCGGGCCGGCGAGCATCGCGGGCAGCGAACGCTTTTCCGGCGCCTCGATGAAGATCGTGCCGAAGCCGCGCGCCTCCGCGTCGTTGCGGATGCGGTTCAACAGCACCGTCTTGCCCACGCCGCGCAGCCCGACGAGCATCAGGCTCTTGGTCGCAAGCCCCGCCCGGATGCGGTCCAGTGCCACCGACGCGCGCTCGATCAACTCATCGCGGCCGGCGAGTTCGGGGGGTGGTGCGCCGGCGCCCGGAGCGTAGGGATTGATTCGTGGATCCATGGATTATGAAAAAGTTTATCTAGTTTATCTCTCGACGATAAACTACGGTAACTTTCTCATAATTGACCACAGAACGAGGGGCACCGTGCGATCCCTTGGGCTCCACCGAGGGCTCGACCGATCAAACGTTCGGCCCGAGCGATTCCTGAGACGAGCGGCGCGTTTCCGCGCCTCGATCCGCGGTGGAACCGCCGCAACTTTGGCGGTCGCGCCGATCTGCCGGTCGCGGGCTGCGCCGAACCCCCGGAGGGAGCCCGCTCGCTACCTCCGCCGCCCGCCCAGCAGCGACCCCAGCACGCCGCGCGTGATCTCGCGCGCGATCGACGAGCCGATCGAGCGCGCCGCGCTCTTGGCCAGCGCATCGACGATGCCTTCGCGTCGGCCCCCGCGTGGGCCGGTGGAGCCGAACAGGATGTCCTTCACTCCGCCGAGTGCGCCGCCGGCCGCGGCTTCGGCCGGGGCCTTGCCCGGCGCCACAGGCGCCGCCTCGGCGCGCTTCTTCAGCATCTCAAAGGCGCTTTCGCGGTCGACCGCCTTCTCATAAACGCCGGCGACGACCGAAGATTGAATCAGCCGCCGGCGCTCCTCGGGTGCGATCGGTCCGATCTGGCTCGACGGCGGGTACACCCAGGCGCGCTCGGTCACCGACGGCGTGCCCTTGGCATCGAGCAGCGAGATCAGCGCTTCGCCGACCGCCAGCTCCAAGATCGCGGCCTTCAGATCGAGCCTCGGGTTGGGTCGCATCGTCTCGGCAACCGAATTCACCGCCTTCCGGTCGCGCGGCGTGAACGCGCGCAGCGCGTGCTGCACGCGGTTGCCGAGCTGACCCAGCACCTTCTCCGGAATGTCGAGCGGGTTCTGCGTGACGAAGTAAACGCCGACCCCCTTGGAGCGGATCAGGCGCACGACCTGCTCGACCTTCTCCAGCAGCGCCGGCGGCGCCTCCGAGAACAGCAGGTGCGCCTCGTCGAAGAAGAACACGAGCTTCGGCTTGTCGCGGTCGCCGACTTCGGGCAGGTTCTCGAACAGCTCGGCCAGCAGCCACAACAGGAAGCTGCTGTACAGCCGCGGGCTGTTCATCAGCCGGTCGGCGGCGACGATATTGATCACGCCGCGGCCGTCGACGGTCTGCATCAGGTCGGCGATGTCGAGCATCGGCTCGCCGAAGAACTTCTCGCCGCCCTGCTCTTCGATCTGCAGTAGCCCGCGCTGGATCGCCCCGATCGACGCGGCGCTGATGTTGCCGTACTGCGTCTTGAACTGCGCGGCGTTGTCGCCGACGAATTGCAGCAGCGCGCGCAGGTCCTTCAGATCGAGCAGCAGCAGCCCGTTGTCGTCGGCGATCTTGAACGCCAGCGCGAGCACCCCTTCCTGCGTTTCGTTCAGGTTCAGCAGGCGGGCGAGCAGCAGCGGACCCATGTCGGAGACGGTCGCCCGCACCGGATGCCCCTGCTCGCCCCAGATGTCCCAAAGCGCGACGGGGCAGCCCTCCCACTTCGGCTCCGCGAGCCCGAGCATGTCGAGCCGCTGCTTCATCTTGTCGGTGAGCCGGCCCGGGTTGGCGATACCGGTGAGGTCGCCCTTGACGTCGGCCATGAACACCGGCACGCCAATGCGCGAAAAGCGCTCGGCGAGCACCTGCAGCGTGATCGTCTTGCCGGTGCCGGTCGCACCGGTGATACAGCCGTGGCGGTTGGCGAGCGCGGGCAGCAGCGCCAGCTCGTGGCCGCCGGCTTTGGCGATGATCAGGGGGTTGGCCATTTTTTCCTCGGATTGCGGATTGCGGATCGCGGATTGCGGACGGCGGATCGCGCTTGTGCCGGAGCGTAGCCCAAGCGACGGCGCGGAGCACGAGCGCGCGGATGCCGGTTGTTAGAATTCGCGCCCTTCGTATCGCCTCGCGCAGTACAGGATCGCTCATGGCCGGCCACTCCCGATGGGCCAACATCCAACACCGCAAGAACCGCCAGGACGCCAAGCGCGGCTCGCTGTGGACCAAGATCATCCGTGAAGTGACCGTTGCCGCGCGCGACGGCGGCGCGGATCCGGCGATGAACCCGCGGTTGCGGCTCGCGCTGGAGAAGGCCCGGCTCGCCAACGTGCCGAAGGACAAGTTGCAGCACGCGATCGCGCGCGGCGCCGGCAAGGTGGAAGGCGCCAACTACGAGGAAGTCCGCTACGAGGGCTACGGCATCGGAGGGGCAGCGGTGATGATCGACTGCGTGACCGACAACCGCACGCGCACGGTCGCCGAGGTTCGGCACGCGTTGTCCAAGCACGGCGGCAATCTCGGTACCGACGGCTCGGTCGCGTTCAACTTCAAGCACTGCGGCCAGTTCCTGTTCGCGCCCGGCACCTCCGAAGACAAGGTGATGGAAGCCGCGCTCGAAGCCGGTGCCGAGGACGTCGTCACGAACGAGGACGGCTCGGTCGAGGTGATCTGCGCGCCGGGCGACTTCGAGGCGGTCAAGCAGGCGCTGGCGAAGGCGGGTCTGGCGCCCGAGGTCGCCGAAGTGACGATGAAACCGCTGACGGAGACCGTGCTGACCGGCGAGGACGGCCAGAAGATGCAGCGCCTGCTCGACGCGCTCGACGATCTGGACGACGTGCAGGCCGTCTACACGACCGCGGCGATCGAGTGAAGCGGCTCCTGAAAAGCGAAACCGCTTATTCACCACGGAGACACAGAGAACACAGAGAAAGACAAATGGATCAGGAGAGGTTTTTCTCTGTGCTCTCTGTGTCTCTGCGGTTCAAGACAACTCCTTTCGTCAAATGAAGATACTCGTCATCGGCTCGGGCGGCCGCGAGCATGCGCTGGCGTGGAAGCTCGCCGCCTCGCCGAGGGTGCAGCGCGTTTTTGTGGCGCCGGGCAACGGCGGCACCGCGCGCGACCGGCGGATGGTCAACGTGGCCGCGAGCGGCAACGAGGCGCTGGCGGACTTCGCCGCCGCCGAGGGCATCGCGCTCACGGTGGTCGGCCCGGAGGCGCCGCTCGCCGCGGGCGTGGTCGATACGTTCCGCGCGCGCGGCTTGCGCATCTTCGGCCCGACCCGGGCGGCGGCGCAGCTCGAAAGCTCGAAGGACTTCGCCAAGGCGTTCATGAAGCGCCACGGCATTCCAACCGCCGACTACGAGTCGTTCACCGATGCCGCTGCCGCCCGCGCCTACGTCGACCGCAAAGGCGCGCCGATCGTGATCAAGGCCGACGGACTGGCGGCCGGCAAGGGTGTCGTTGTCGCCGCGACCGTCGCCGAGGCCCATGCGGCGATCGACTCGATGCTCGTCGCCAACCGCATGGGCGCGGCCGGCGCGCGCGTGGTGATCGAGGACTTCCTCGAAGGCGAGGAAGCGAGCTTCATCGTGATGAGCGACGGCCGCAACGTGCTCGCGCTGGCGACCAGCCAGGACCACAAGCGGCTGCGCGACGGCGACCAGGGTCCGAACACCGGCGGCATGGGCGCGTATTCGCCCGCACCGGTCGTCACGCCCGAGCTGCATGCCCGCGTGCTGCGGGAGATCATCCAGCCGACGATCGACGGCATGGCCGCCGACGGCATCGTCTACACGGGCTTCCTGTACGCGGGGCTGATGATCGGCCGCGACGGCCAGCCGCGCACGCTCGAGTTCAACTGCCGGATGGGCGACCCGGAAACGCAGCCGATCCTGATGCGGATGAAGTCCGACTTCGTCGCATTGCTCGAACACGCACTCGCCGGCACGCTCGACCGCGCGCAGGTCGAATGGGACCGGCGCACCGCGCTCGGCGTAGTGATCGCCGCCGCGGGCTATCCGGACGATCCGCGCAAGGGCGACGCGATCGAGCGCCTGCCGGCCGACACCGAAGACTGCGTCGTTTTCCATGCGGGTACGCAACTGCGCGACGGCCGGCTCGTCACCAGCGGCGGCCGCGTGCTGTGCGTGACCGCGCTCGGCGACTCGATCCATCTCGCGCACAAGCGCGCGTACGAGGCGGTCGCGCAGGTGCGATTTGCCGGGATGCAGTATCGGCGCGACATCGGCCACCGCGCGCTGGGCAGCCGCGGCTGATCGCGCGCAGCGACGCACCGGGCATCGCATGCGTCGCAACGGCGGCCCGGACCCGAAGCTCGCGCTGCGTTGCTATCGGCGGCTCGCCGCCAATTACGACGCGACCGCGCAGCGCGAGATGCCGCGCCGGCTGCGCTGCATCGACAAGCTGCAACTGCGGGCGGGCGACGTCGTGCTCGACGTCGGCTGCGGCACCGGGCTGTCGTTTGCGCCGCTGCGAGAACGCGTGGGCGGCGGCGGGCGCGTGATCGGCGTCGAGCTCTCGCCCGAGATGGCGCAAATCGCGCGGGAACGCCTGCGGCAGGCGCGGTGGGAAAACGTCGAAGTCGTCGTCGCCGATCTCACGCGCGTGCCGCTCGCGCCGCCGCTGCTCGACCGCCCGCCGTTCGATGCGCTGCTGTTTCACTACGCGCACGACATCTTGCAGTCCGAGTCCGCACTCGCCAACGTGTTCGCGCGCGCCAGACCCGGCGCGCGCGTGGCGGCCGCGGGGCTCAAGAAGACACACCCGCTGCTGTTTCCGCTGAACTGGTCCGTGCTGTGGCGCGGCTGGCGCGACCGCACGACCGAAGCGGGTCTGCGCGAGCCGTGGCGGCATCTGACGCGCTGGGTACCCGACTTCCGGTGGGAACGTCACTTGCTCGATACCGCTTACATCGGCTGGGGTACGGTTCGCGCGCCGGTTCAAGCACAATAGCCGCCTTTCGGCCGCACAAGAGCACAGGAATGACGAACGCCTCGCGCTACACCGTCGAACAACACATCGCGCTGAAGCGCGTGACCTCGATCGCCGCGTCTCCCGACGGCACTTGGCTCGCCGTCGCCGTGCAGCGGCTCGACCGCGAAGGCGCCAAGTACGTGTCGGACCTGTGGAAGGTACCGACCGACGGCTCGCCGGCGACGCAACTGACGCGCGGCGACAGCAAGGACGCCGCCCCCTGCTTTCGCCGCGACGGCGCGCTCGGCTTTCTTTCGAACCGCAAGCCGAACGAAGTGAAAGCCGACGAGGACGCAGAGAAGCGGATGCAGGTGTGGATCCTGCCGAAAGACGGCGGCGAACCGCAGCAGTTGACCGACGAGCCGCTCGGCGTCGAAGGCTTCAAGTTCGCGCGCAACGCCGACCGCCTCGTGCTGTTTGCGCCGGTCATTCCGGGCGTCGAGCACGACAGGCAGCGCGAGACGGCCGCCGAGCGCGCAAAGAAGGGGCCAAGCGCGCGCCGCTTCACGCAGCAGCCGGTACGCCACTGGGACCACTGGCTGCACGAAAACCCCGACCTCGCGGTCACGCACGTGATCGCGTATGCGGGCGACGGCACGAACCGTGTGGACCTGACGCCGGCGGCGCGGCGCGAATTCGCGATCGAACCCGCGCTCGACGTGTCCGCCGACGGCCGGCTCGTTGCGGTCACGCGGCAAGCACCGGGCAAGGACCGCGAACTGGATTCGACGATCCTGCTGATCGACGTCGAGACGAAGCAGCAGCGGGTCTTCGGCCAGGCGGACAACGTCAACTTCGAGTCGCCGCTGTTTTCTCCGGACGGCCGGACGATCGCGACGGTGCGCAGCGTGCGCAGCCCGAAGGTCGTCGTGCGACCGCTTGCGACGCTGATCGACGTGACAAGCGGCGGCCTGACGGCACTCGCGGCCGACTGGGACCGCTGGCCGCAGCTCGCCGACTGGAGCGCCGACGGCAAGCGACTGATCGTCGCGGCCGACGACGAAGGGCTCGCTCCCTTGTTCTCGATCGACGCGGCGAGCGGCCGCGTGCAACGCCTGACCTCGCCCGCCGCCGGCGGCACGCATGCCAACGCGGTCGCGCTCGCCGACGGGCGCATCGCCTGCATCCGCTCGACGCTGCTCGACGCGCCCGAGTGCTACGTGCTCGACGAGACGCCCGATGCGACGCCGAGACCGCTCGCGCGGCTGTCGGGTTTCGCGCCGGCCCACGAGTGGGCCGAGGTCGACAGCTTCCGCGTCCCTTCGACCGACGGCGTGCCGATCCACAGCTTCGTCGTCAAGCCGAAGGGCGCGCAGAAGTGTCCGACGCTGCTGTGGATTCACGGCGGGCCGATCGGCATGGACGTCGACGGCTGGCATTGGCGCTGGAATCCGCTGCTGGCGGTGGCGCAAGGGTACGCGGTCGCGCTGCCGAATCCGCGCGGCTCGACCGGGTTCGGCCAGGACTTCATACAGGGCATCTGGGGCAACGTCTGGGGCGACCAGTGTTACAAGGACCTGATGGCGGTGACCGACGCGCTGGAGCGCCGCTCCGACGTCGACGCCACGCGCATCATGGCGATGGGCGGCAGCTTCGGCGGCTACATGACGAACTGGATCGGCACGCAGACGCAGCGCTTCCGATGCCTGGTCACGCACGCGAGCATCGCGACGATGGCGCAGTTCACCGGCACGACCGACCATCCGGCGTGGTGGTATCTGGAAATGGGCGGCGAGGATCCGTACGCCGATCCTGCGAAGTTCGACCGCTACGCGCCGATCCGCTACATCAAGCAATGGAAGACGCCCGTGCTGATCATCCACGGAGAGCTCGACTACCGCTGCCCGATCAACGAAGCATTGAACCTGTTCGAAGCGCTGCAGTACCACGGCGTGCCGAGCGAACTGCTCGTGTTTCCCGACGAGAACCACTGGATCCTGAAGCCGAAGAACATCGTCGCGTGGTACGAAAACGTGCTCGGGTTCATCAAGCGGTACATGGCATGAGCGAGTTCGTCGACGTACCTTCCGTTCGCGCGTACCTGCTCGCCCTGCAGGACCGGATCGTTTCGCGGTTCCAGCAGCTCGACGGCAGGCCTTTCCGGCGCGACGCCTGGGAAAAGCCGCGCGACGCGCCGCTGGCAGGCGGCGGGCTGACCTGCATCATCGAGGACGGCAATCTGCTCGAACGCGGCGGCGTCGGTTTCTCTCACGTCACCGGCGCGAAGCTGCCGCCCAGCGCAAGCAGCCAGCGACCGGAGCTCGCCGGCCGGGGCTTCGAGGCGCTGGGCGTGTCGCTGGTCTTCCACCCGCGCAACCCCTACGTGCCGACGGTGCACATGAACGTGCGCTGCTTCATCGCGAAGAAGGAAGGCCAGGCGGACGTCTTCTGGTTCGGCGGCGGCATGGATCTCACGCCGTATTACCCGTACGAAGACGACGCGAAGCACTTTCACGCGACCTGCAAGGCGGCGCTCGAGCCCTTCGGCGCGGACAAGTACCCGCGCTTCAAGAAGTGGTGCGACGAGTACTTCTTCCTGAAGCACCGCAACGAGCCGCGCGGTATCGGCGGCGTGTTCTTCGACGACTTCAACGAACTGGGCTTTGCGCGCAGCTTTGCGCTGCTGCGCGCGGTCGGCGACGCTTTCCTGGACGCCTACGTGCCGATCGCCGAACGGCGCCGCGGCCAGCCTTACGGCGAGCGCGAGCGCGACTTTCAGGCGTACCGGCGCGGCCGCTATGTGGAGTTCAACCTCGTCTACGACCGCGGCACGCTGTTCGGCCTGCAGTCGGGCGGCCGCGCCGAGTCGATCCTGATGTCGCTGCCGCCGGTCGTGAAGTGGCGCTACGACTGGAAGCCCGACCCGGCATCGGCCGAGGAGCGGCTGTACACCGAGTTTTTGAGGGCACGCGAGTGGGCGTGAGACGCAGGGTCGAGGATCGAGGATTTAGGATCTAGCAGACCACGGCAAAGAACGGCGTCCACGCCTTTGCGACAACACACACTCAATCCTCGATCCTCAATCCTTGCAATGATCGGCCTGCTCGGCGGCAGCTTCGATCCGATCCACGTCGGGCACTTGGCGCTCGCGCGGGCGGCGCTCGACCGGCTCGGGCTTGCCGAGGTGCGGTTCATCCCGGCCGGCCACCCGTGGCAGAAGGGCGAAATCACCGACGCCGCGCACCGCGCGAAGATGGTCGCCCTGGCCATCGCCGGCGAGCCGCGCTTTGCGCTCGACATGCACGAAATCGAGCGGCCGGGCCCGACCTACACGATCGACACGCTGCGCGCGCTGCGTGCCGCGCTCGGACCGGATACGCCGCTCGTACTCGTCGTCGGCGCCGATCAGATGCAGCGGCTCGATACGTGGCGCGATTGGCAGCTGCTGATCGACTTTGCACACATTGCGGTGGCTCGCCGCAACGACACCGTGCTCACGCTGCCCTGGCCGCTGCAGGAGTTCTACAACGAGCACTGGGCGCGGCCCGCGCAGCTTCGCGACCGTCCCGCAGGCTGCATCGCCGACCTGGACATGGCGCCGGTCGACGCATCGGCCACCGAAATCCGCGCGCTGCTGCGCGCACCGGCCTCGCCCGCACGAGACGCGCGGCTGGCGCAGATCGTTCCCGCAGCGGTGCTGGACTATATTCGCGCGCATGACCTCTACCGCTGAATCCGCACGGCTGCAGAAGCTGCAGCGCGTCGTCGTCGACGCGCTGGAAGACGTCAAGGCACAGGACATCAAGGTCTACAACACGGTCGGGCTGTCGGACATGTTCGACCGCGTCGTGCTCGCCAGCGGCACGTCGAACCGGCAGACGCGCGCGCTCGCCTCGAACGTCGCCGAAAAGGTCAAAGCCGCGGGCGGAAAAGTCGTGAGCGTGGAGGGCGCCGACAGCGGCGAATGGGTGCTGGTCGACCTCGGCGACATCGTCGTGCACATCATGCAGCCGGCGATCCGCGAGTACTACGAGCTGGAAGAGATGTGGGGCCGCAAGCCGGTGCGGATCAGGCTGGCGGGCGACCGGGCGGCGCCGCGTCGCGCCGGAGGGGACGGCGAGGCGGCCGCGGGCGAGCCCGTCGCCAAACGCACCGCCGCGCGCAAGGCCGCGGCAACCGGCATGGCGGCGAAGACGCGCGCTGCAACGGCGCAGCCGGCTGCGAAGAAACCCGCCGCACCGAAAAAACGCGCGAAGAAGTCCGCGTCGAAGCGGGCCACCGCGCCGACTGCGAAAGCGCGCCACGCGTCGCCGGGCCGGTCCACCCGCAAGAAAGCGGCGAAGAAGCCGGCGCGCTAGCGCGGGCTCGATCCGCCGCCGGGCCGCGCCGACCGCCATGCGTATCACCGTCGTCGCGGTCGGCCAGCGCCAGCCGCGCTGGGCCGAGGAAGCCGCGGCCGATTTCCTGGCGCGCTTTCCGAGCGACTTCGCGGTGTCCGTCAAGGACGTCAAGCCGGAGCCGCGCAGCGGGCAGCCGGTCGAGCGGCTGCTCGCCGCCGAGGCCGAGCGGCTGCGCGCGGCGATTCCGGCAGGAAGCCTCGTCGTCGCGCTCGACGAGCGCGGCAAGGACTGGACCACGCTGCAGCTTGCCGAAGCGATGCGCGGCTGGCGCGACAACGCGCAGACGGTGGCCTTCGCGATCGGAGGCCCCGACGGGCTCGACGCCGGGTTCAAGCGCGACGCGCGCCTGCTGCTGCGGATTTCCAGCCTGACGCTGCCGCACGCGCTCGCCCGCGTCGTGCTGCTCGAGCAGCTTTACCGCGTCTGGTCGATCCTCGCGCACCACCCCTATCATCGCGGCTGAGTCCGACCGCAACCATGGCCGACATCTATCTCGCCTCGCGCAGCCCGCGCCGCCGCGAACTGCTCAGGCAGATCGGCGTTCGCTTCGAGCCGTTGATGCTGCGGCTCGCATCGCCGCGCGGACCGGACATCGACGAGGCGCAGCACCCCGGCGAGTCGGCCGTCGACTACGTCGAACGCACCGCGCGCGAAAAGGCCGCCTTCGGCCAGCGCGTGCTGGCGATGCGGTCGATGCTGCACAAACCCGTGCTCGCCGCCGACACCGTCGTGATCCTCGACGGCGAAGTGCTGGGCAAGCCGGCAAACCGCGCCGAGGCGACGGGCTTCCTGCGCCGGCTCTGCGGGCGCGCGCACGAGGTGCGCACCACCGTCGCGCTGGCGATCGGCACGGGCAGCGCCGCGCGCGTGTTGGCGGCGACCTCGGTGACGAGTGTGACGCTGCGCGCGCTCGCCGAGCACGAGATCGAACGCTATTGCGCCACCGCGGAACCGTACGACAAGGCCGGCGGCTACGGCATCCAGGGGCTCGCCGCGATCTTCGTCGAACGCATCGAAGGCAGCTACACGGGCGTGATGGGCCTGCCGCTGTTCGAAACCGCGCAGCTTCTGCAGCAGGCGGGCATCAAGGTGCTCTGACCGGATGGAAGACATCCTGATCAATATCACGCCGCAGGAAACGCGGGTGGCGGTGCTGGTCGCGGGTGTGGTGCAGGAACTGCACGTCGAGCGTGCGGCCACGCGCGGGCTGGTCGGCAACATCTACCTCGGCAAGGTCGCGCGCGTGCTTCCGGGCATGCAGTCGGCCTTCGTCGACATCGGGCTGGAGCGCGCCGCCTTCCTGCACGTCGCCGACATCTGGGAGCACCGCCAGTTCACGCAGGAGAAGCCGCCGCCGATCGAGCGGCTCGTGCACGAGGGCGACGCGCTGCTGGTGCAGGTGGTCAAGGATCCGATCGGCACCAAGGGCGCGCGCCTGTCCACGCAGATTTCGCTCGCGGGGCGGATGCTCGTCTATCTGCCGCAGGACACCCACATCGGCGTGTCGCAGCGGATCGAGGACGAGGCCGAACGCGCGCAGCTTCGCGAGATGCTCGCGCGCGTGGTCCCCGCCGACGAAAGAGGCGGCTACATCATCCGCACCAGCGCGGAGGACGCGAGCGAAGCGGATCTCGCCGCCGACATCGACTACCTGCGCAAGCGCTGGGCGCAGATCCGCGAGGCCGCCGCGCAGGTACCCGCGCCTGCGGCGCTGTACCAGGAGCTGTCGCTCGCGCAGCGCGTGCTGCGCGACGTCGTCACCGAGGCCACGCAGACGATCCAGATCGACTCGCGAGAGAACTTCGCCGCGCTGCAGGCCTTCGCCGCGCAGTACGTGCCGCGCGTGCTCGGCAAGCTCGCGCACTACACCGGCGAGCGGCCGCTGTTCGACCTGTATCAGATCGACGCCGAGATCGAGCGCGCGCTCGCGCGCCGCGTGGACCTCAAAAGCGGCGGCTACCTGATCATCGACCAGACCGAGGCGATGACCACGATCGACGTGAACACCGGCGGCTTCGTCGGCACGCGCAACTTCGACGACACGGTGTTCAAGACCAACCTCGAGGCGGCGCACGCGATCGCGCGCCAACTGCGCCTGCGCAACCTGGGCGGGATCATCGTCGTCGACTTCATCGACATGGTCAACGCCGAGCACCGCGAGGCGGTGCTGGCCGAGTTCAAGCGCGCGCTCGCGCGCGACCGCACGCGCGTGACGGTCAGCGGATTCACGCAGCTCGGGCTCGTCGAGATGACGCGCAAGCGCACGCGCGAGTCGCTCGCGCACATTCTGTGCGAGACCTGCCCCGTGTGCGGCGGCCGCGGCGAGATCAAGACCGCGCGCACCGTCTGCTACGAGATCCTGCGCGAGATCCTGCGCGAGGCGCGCCAGTTCGGCGACGCGCGCGAGTTCCGCATCCTCGCGTCGCAGACGGTGATCGACCTGTTTCTCGAGGAGGAATCGCAGTCTCTGGCGATGCTGTCGGACTTCATCGGCAAGCCGATCTCGATGCAGGTCGAGAGCATCTATCACCAGGAGCAGTACGACATCATCCTGATGTAGCGGTCGCGCGCGGTGCGGTTCACGGTATCGCCTTGCTCGTGCCGCCGCGCCTCGGCGCGCCCGTCACGCATCGAGCATCGCCAGCCTGCGCCCGATCCACCGCTGGACGTGCCGCCGCGCCGCCTCCGGCGCGCGTTCGAGCAACTCCGCCGCCGCATCGCGCGCGAGTTCGACGAGCGCGGTGTCGCGCTCGAGGTCGGCGAAGCGCAGCAGCGGCACGCCCGCCTGGCGCGCGCCGAGCAGCTCGCCCGGGCCGCGCAGCAGCAGGTCGCGGCGCGCGATCTCGAAGCCGTCGTCGGTCTCGAAGATCACCTTCAGCCGCTCGCGCGCCGTCTCCGACAGCGGCTCGTCGAACAGCAGGACGCAGAAGCTCTGCTCGGCACCGCGCCCCACGCGCCCGCGCAACTGGTGAAGCTGCGCAAGCCCGAAGCGCTGCGCGTGCTCGATCACCATCAGCGTCGCATTGGGCACGTCCACGCCGACCTCGACGACGGTCGTGGCGACCAGCACGTCGATCGCGCCCGCGGCGAAGGCCCGCATCGCCGCGGCCTTTTCCTGCACCGGAAGCTGGCCGTGCAGCAGGCCGAGCCGCAGCTCGGGCAGCAGCGCGCGCGTCTCCTCGTACATGCGCGTGGCGGCGGTCAGTTCGAGCTTGGCGTCGGCCTCCTCGTTCCCGTCGACCAGCGGGCAGACCCAGTACGCCTGCCGGCCGCGCGCGACTTCGGCGCGAACGCGCGCGAGCACCTCGTCGCGCCGCCGCGTCGACACGAGCTTGGTCACGACCGCCCGGCGGCCGGGCGGCAGTTCGTCGATCACCGACACGTCGAGATCGGCGTAGTAGCTCATCGCCAGCGTGCGCGGAATCGGCGTGGCGCTCAACATCAGCAGATGCGGTGCGGGCGCGTTCGCGTCGTCGATCGCCGCGCCGCGCAGCGCGAGCCGCTGCGCCACGCCGAAGCGATGCTGTTCGTCGACGATCGCCAGGCCGAGCTTCGCGAATGCGACCTTCTGCTGGATCAGCGCGTGCGTGCCGACGACCAGTTGCGCGTCGCCGCTCGCTACGCGCGCCTGCGCGGCGCGCTTGTCGGCGGGCCTGAGCCTTCCGGCGAGCCAGACGACGCGCACGCCGAGGGGTTCGAGCCACAGCGCGATGCGCCGGAAGTGCTGCTCGGCGAGGATCTCGGTCGGCGCCATCAGCGCGGTCTGAAAGCCGGCTTCGATCGCGCGCGCCGCCGCCAGCGCGGCGACCACCGTCTTGCCGCTGCCCACGTCACCCTGCACGAGACGATGCATCGGCACGCGCGCGGCCAGATCGGCTTCGATCTCGCTCCACACGCGCCGCTGCGCGCGCGTCAGCGCGAACGGCAGCGCGGCCAGCAGCCGGCCCGTCAAGGCGCCGTCGCCCGCGAGCGGCAGTGCCCGGCGTTGCGCGCGCGCCAGCCGCGCGGTGCGCAGCGAAAGCTGCTGCGCGAGCAGCTCGTCGAACTTGACGCGCGTCCACATCGGGTGCGAACGGTCGGCGAGCCGCGTCTGATCGGCGCCCGGCGGCGGCGAGTGCAGATAGCGCAGCGCCTGCGCGAGCGGCGCCAGTCCGCAGCGTTCGCGCAGCGCCGCGGGCAGCGTGTCGTCGATGTCGACATCGCGCAGCGCGCGCGCGATGCGCATGCGCAGCCACGCCTGCGGCACACCCGCCGCGGTGGGATACACGGGCGTCAGCGCGGCCGGCACGGGCGCGCCCGGTTCGACCGCGCGCACGCGCGGATGGACGATCTCGAAGCCGAAGTCCGACGACAGCGCGCCGCCGCGCACCGGGCCGAAGGCGCGCACGCGCCGACCGACCGCGAGCTGCTTCAGTTGCGACGGATAAAAGTGCAGAAAGCGCAGCAGCAGCTCGCCGCTGGCGTCGCGCAGCCGCGCGATCAACTGGCGGCGCCCGCGGCGGACGATCTCGACATCCGCGATCTCGCCTTCGACCTGCGCTTCGACACCGGGCGCAAGCTGCGCGATCGGCGTGATCCGCGTTTCGTCCTCGTAGCGCAGCGGCAGGTGCAGCAGGAAGTCCCAGTCGCCGTGCAGCCCGAGTTTCGCGAGTGCGCTTTGCCGCGATCCGGGGTCCGGCGACCGCTCGCCGTCGACTGCAGCTCGTTGCCCGCCGGGCCGATCGCCTGCGGTCTTCACGGACGACGGACAACGGCCGACGGCCGACGCATCACAGCACCAGGATCGCTTCGACCTCGAACTGCGCACCTTTCGGCAAGCTCGCCACACCGACGGTCGAGCGCGCCGGATAAGGCTGCGGCACGACCTCGGCCATGATCTCGTTGACCTTGCCGAACTTCGACAGGTCGGTCAGGAACAGCGTGAACTTGACCGCCTGCGCGAGCGATCCGCCGGCCGCTTTCGCGACCGCGGCGAGGTTGCGAAACGCCTGCCGCACCTGCGCTTCAAAGTCCTCGCCGACGAGTTCCTTGGTCGCCGGATCGAGCCCGATCTGGCCCGACAGGAAAACGACCAGCCCCGTCTTCACCGCCTGCGAATACGGCCCGATCGCCGCGGGCGCGTCGGGGGTCGCGATAATGTCCTTGTTCATTTCCTTGAACTCCACGTCTCGTAGGCGCGGGCAGTCTAAATGAGCGACACGCTGCTGCAGAACCTGCTGCGAATGCTCGGCGGCCCGCGCGACGCGGGCGGCAGCGCCGCGCTGCTGCGATTTTCGATCGGCACCGAATACCTGAAGCGGGAGCAATTCGACGAAGCCGCGCGCTATCTGCGCGAGGCCGTCGAACGCGATCCCGCCTACTCGGCCGCGTGGAAGCAGCTCGGCAAGGCGCTCGCGGCGGCCGGCCGCGAAACCGAAGCGATCGACGCCTACGAACGCGGCATCGCCGCCGCGGAAGCGCACGGCGACCGCCAGGCGGCCAAGGAGATGACGGTGTTCCTGCGGCGGCTGCGGCGGGATCGTTGAACTGCGGCGCTGCGGCGGATCGTACCGGCGGCGAAAGCGCCGTGAAGGCGTCGCTTCTTGCCGGACCGCGCGCCGCTGCCTGACCCAGAATTGGTTCGACCGCGCCGAACCGGCGCCGCCGCTTCGGGATCCGGCCCGTCCCCGCGAACAGATCGTCCGGCCGAGCGCCGCTGGCCGTAGCACGGGAGCGCGCGACGCAAAAGGACGCGTCATGACCCAGCCACCACAATGTCGTCGCCGGTCGGGCTTTAGGCTGATCGAGCTGGTCGTCGTGCTGCTGGTCCTCGCCACCGTTTCGGCCGTCGCGCTGCCGCGCTTCGTGAACGTCGGCGGCGAGGCGCGCCGGGCGAAGGCCGAAGCCTTGCGCGGGTCGATCCGCGCCGCCGCGCAGGTCGTGCGAGCGGCCGCATTGGCCAAGGGCCGGACCGAAGCCGGCCCGGGCAGCCTGAGCCACGTGGACGTCGACGGCGCGACGGTCCAGACCAACCACGGTTACCCGGAAGCATCGGATGCCGGGATTCTGCTCGCCGCCAACATCGCGGCCGAAGACAAGGTGACGATCACCGGCGGCGGTGCCGCTCCGGGCAGCTCGATCACGATCCGGATCGACGGTGCGCCGGATCCGGCGCAGTGCCGGATCGTCTACACCTCGCCCAACCGCGCGGCCTCGCCGACGATCACCGCCCCGACGATCGAGTTGGCCACCGGCGGCTGCTGAACCGACGGCGACGAACGGCGGTCGGCGCCGACCGTGGACGACCGAGCGCCGCGGCACGGCGCCGAAAGTGCGCCTTTTCGGGCGATCCGTCCGGCGTCCGCTCCCTAGCATCGTTGCAGACCCTTGGCTCGGAGTGCGCGCGGCGAAGGCCGGCGCGCGACGCATCGGAGTCCGCGATGAAACACGACACCAACTCCCGGCTGTTCGGTTCGCTCGTCGAGACCCGGCGCGACCCGCATCGCCACGAACATCCCGAGGAGCCGCGCGCGCTGTCGTGGCTGACGCCCTGGTGGCTTGCCGCCGCGGCGGTGCTGTTGACGGTCCTGCTGGCCGGCTAGGCGGCGTTCCGGGCGCACTTCCCCCCGATGTATCTGGAACACTTCGGGCTCGCGGCTGCACCGTTCTCGATCGCGCCGGACCCGAGATTCGCGTATCCGTCGCGCGCCCAGCAGGAAGCGCACGCCACGCTGCTGCGAGCGATCGGCGACGGCGAAGGCTTCGTCAAGATCACCGGCGAAGCGGGTACCGGCAAGACGCTCGCCTGCCGGCGGCTGCTCGCCGCCCTCGCGGGCCGCGAACCCCGCTGCGACACCGCGTACGTCCCGAACCCTTGCCTGACCCCGCGCTCACTGCTGCTTGCGGTCGGACTCGAACTGAAACTGCCGATGCGGGCGAACGCGCCCGAACGCAGAATGCTCGCGCTGCTCGACCGCGCGCTGCTGAAAGCGGCCGCGGCCGACCGGCGCGTCGTCGTCTGCCTCGATGAAGCGCAGGCGATGCCGGCCGATGCGCTCGAAGCGCTGCAGCGGCTGGCTGCTCGCGCCACGCAACGACACAAACCGCTGCAGGTCGTGCTGTTCGGTCAGCCCGAACTCGACGACAAGCTCGCGCGCGCGGACCTGCGCGCGCTGGCCGCCCGCATCTGCTCGCAGTACCGTCTCGGCGCGCTATCGGCGCAGGAGACCGAGGCCTATCTCGCGCACCGGTTGCGCGTGGCGGGGTGCGCGGCCGACGCCGCGCCGCTGTTTCCGCCGGCCGTCGCCGCGCTCGTGCACCGGTACGCGCGCGGCGTACCGCGGATCGTCAACGTCGTCGCGCACAAGTCGCTGATGCTCGCCTGTCGCGACGGCGCGCCGGGTGTGGATCCGCGGCACGTTCGCGCCGCCGCTGCCGACACGCCATACGCACGGCCGGCCACCGTGTTGTCGCGAGTCGTCGCGCGGTGGCAGCAGGGACGCATGCGGCCAGACACGCCGGCCTGAACGGCGACGAACGCACCTGCTCCGGCCGTCGGTCGCGCGCGTTGCGCAGTCGACCGTCGCCAAAAAACCGAGCGGGCGGGGTCCGGGGGAGGGACCTGCCCGCTCGAACGCCTCTGCGTCGTGGTCTGTTCGCGAGGCGCCGGAGGAAATCGCCGAATCGTCGCTTGCTTGCGATCCTTTGAACGGATGGGTCGAACGGCGGCGCTCGCTCAGAGCGTCTTCGCCGAAGTGCCCTGCGTGGCCGCCGCGGTGGCATCGGCCGCAGCCGCCGGCCGCTCGCCGATCACCGTCACCGGTTCCATCCGGACGATCTCGGCGCGGCTCGTCGCGATTTCGCCGGCCTGTCGCGCGTAGCCGTCGATGGCCATCAGCACCGCGAGCGTCGCCACCACGCCGCCCGCCGCGCCGAGCATCCGAATCGAGTTGGTCCGTGCGTACATCGTTGTTCTCCTTCTCGCCTGCCGGCCACTGCAGATCGCGTGCGCCGCCGGCGTTGGAGCGGACTGTAGGCGGCCGCATCGAGGCGCGCGAGCGGATTGCGACGAAACGATCGAAGCGCGCAGTGAACTGCAGATGCGCGGTTCGAGCGGCGTGGGACCGGTACGCGCGGCGACGAAACGGATCTGCGCGCGACGAACCGGCACCGGATGTTTCATTCGTGTAACGCGACCGGCCGCGCGATGCGCCGTCCGGCCGATGAACGGATCTCAAGAAGCGTGCGCGCGCGGCCGAAGCATCGGATACGGCGCTCCTTGTCCGACGCCGGCCTTCGCTCCCGTGATCCTCTTTCTCGACTTCGACGGCGTGCTGCACCCCGATCCGTGCCGCGAAGCGCGCCGGCTGTTCGAGCACGCGCCGCGGCTGGCCGAAGTTCTCGAAGACTTTCCCGAGGTTTGCGTCGTGCTGTCGACGAGCTGGCGCAACGGCCGGTCGATCGACGACCTGGTCGACCGACTCGTCGCGCCGCTGCGCGCGCGCGTGATCGGCGTGACGCCGACCTACGGCGACTTCGTCGCGGCGCCGAGGCTCGTGCCCTACCGGCGCCAGGCCGAGTGTCTGCAGTGGCTGGTCGAGCAGGGCCAGGAGGACCGCCCCTGGTTCGCGCTGGACGATCGCGCATCGGGCTTCGAGCCTAACTGCGACCGCCTGATCGAGTGCGACTCGCGGCACGGCTTCGACGCCCACGCGGCGCGCCGCCTGCACGCCGCGCTCGCGCGCGAGCGGCAGCGACTGCTGCGCCGCATCGACACGGTGATCTGAGTCACGCGCGGGCGAGCAGCGCTTGAACGCGGCGCGCCACGCCGCGATGTTCCCGGCGATCCATCACGTAGAGACGCCGCGATGCTCCTGCCCTGCCCTCACTGTCACGCCAAGAACCGCGTCCAGGAAGATCGGCTCAACCAGACGCCGACTTGCGGCAAGTGCGGCCGCGAGCTTCTGTCGGGCGCACCCGTCGCGGTCGACGACGCGGCCTTTGCCGCGCTGATCGAGCGCAGCGAGCGGCCGGTCGTGGTCGACTTCTGGGCCGCGTGGTGCGGCCCGTGCCGGGCGTTCGCGCCGGTGTTCGCCGACGCCGCGGCGCGCCGCTCGGATCTCGTCTTCGCCAAGGTCGACACCGACGCCAATCCGGACTTGTCCGCGCGCCTTGCGATCCGCAGCATCCCGACGCTGGCGGTCTTTCATGGCGGCGCGTTGATCGAGCGGGTGAGCGGCGCGCTGCCCGCGGGCCGCTTCGATGCCTGGCTGCAGGCGGCGGTGGCGAAGGCGGGTTCGAAGGTCTGACCTGCCGGGCTAGCGCCGCAACTCGAACAGCGAACGCGAAGGCTCGGTGCCCTTGAGCGCGGCCGCGATCTGCCGGCGCGCCCTGATGAACGGCGAGTTCTTGGCCTCGACCGCCAGAAATGCGTCGAGATCGCCGACCTCGCGCTGCAGCCTCGGTATGAGCTCGAGGAACACGTCGGTCAGCTCCGGATCGAACTGCCTGCCGCGCAGCGACTTGATCTCGGCGAGCGCTTCGTTGATCGGCCAGGCGTGCTTGTACGGCCGCACGTGCGTCAGCGCATCGAAGACATCCGCCAGCGCCGTCACGCGCGCCGCGATCGGAATGGCAGCCCCGCGCAGGCGCATCGGGTAGCCGGTCCCGTCCCAGCGCTCGTGGTGATGCAGCGCGATCTCCTCGGCGATGTGCATCTGCGGCACGTTGGTCTTGGCGAGGATCTCCGCGCCGGCGGTCGTATGCGTTTCCATGATCTCGCGCTCGCCCGGGGTGAGCCTGCCGGGCTTCAGCAGGATCGCATCCGGAACGACCAGCTTGCCGATGTCGTGCAGCCGCGCGGCCAGGTCGATCAGGAAGCACACGTCGTCTTCGAGGCCGATTTCACGCCCGAGGATCGACGCGAGCCGGCCGACCCGGTAGCAGTGCTCGCCCGTGGTGTCGTCGTGCAATTCGGCCGCGACCGACTGCTGCTCCAGCAGCAGGATCCGGTTGCGCACCAGTTCCCGTTCGCCGAGCTGAACGCGCAGCTTGCCCTGCTGCCAGGCCAGCGTGTGATCGATGCTCTCGCCCCCTTGCGCCGCTCTCTCCAGCCGCGCCATGTGCTCGCGATGGTGCATCAGCACCTGCGCCTGCTTTGCCTCCTTGTTCAGCGCCAGCAGCTCGTGCAGATACACGAGCGCGACGTCCGGCTGGCCGGCGACTTCGTAGCCCGTCACGCAGGCCGAAAGCGCGTCGCGGACTTCGGAGCGCACGTTTAGCCGGGCCTGCTCGAGCGTGCGCTTCAGGCGGGT
>FWPU01000755.1_pt1 | contig 56633 bp, 52 predicted proteins | sample 2228361 | NCBI WGS metagenome assembly FWPU01 (sample SAMEA103939777, study PRJEB20133) | metagenome | reverse complement strand
CTAATCATAATAGTTCAGAAAAATGATCCATATTGAGCGCCAGCAAAAGATCTTGAAAATCCTTGAGCAGAATCCAGGGGTACGGGTGGCTGATTTGAGCGCCTGGCTGGGCGTATCCCAGGCTACCGTCCGTCGCGACCTGGATAGGTTGTGTGAAATTGGTCAGGTGCGGCGCATTCATGGCGGAGCGGTACTTGCGGAGAAGGTAACTCCCGAAGCGCCCGTTTTGCAACGTTCGGCAGAGAATCTGGAAGAGAAACGGCGCATTGGCCGACTGGCGGCAAGTCTGATCCAGCCTGGAGATACGGTCTTCATCGGTTCCGGTTCTACCACAATGGAGGTGGCTCGCAGCCTGGCTGGTCGCACCGATATTACAGTCATCTCCAACGCGCTGACTGTGATCAACCTGCTCTCTCACGAAGTAGGCATCTCACTCGTCGCCACAGGCGGTTTTCTGCGGCCTTCAGAACTTTCTTTCATTGGGCATCTGACCGAGCTGGCTCTGCACGAGTTGCGTCCGCAAAAGGTCATCATGGGTATTCGCGCCATCAGCCTGGAGGAGGGCCTGACCAATGATTACCTGCCCGAGGTATCCACTGACCGTGTGATCATCCGATCGGCGCCTGAGGTCATCCTGGTTGCTGATCACACCAAATTTGGTCAGGTATCCACCGCGCTGGTTGCGCCGATCACTGCTGTTAACATCCTTGTCACCGACTCTGGTGTTGACCCATCGACCCTGTCCGCGCTGCAAAAAGTTATCAGAACAGTATTGATTGCCTGAGAGTGGCGCATGAGCTCAGACTCCCTTCAACCTGTCCTCGCGTCGCCTGTTGTCCTCGGTGTCGATGTGGGGGGCACCAAGATCGCTGCCTCATTGGTTGACTCCCAGGGCAGGTTACTGGGTATGGTACGCCATCCCACCGATGTGAGCAACCCGCAAGCTACCCTGGACAGCATAGCAGTCGCCGCAGAGCAGGCGATAACGGTTGGTGGCGCGGATCGCTCGCTTGTGCGCGGCGTGGGGTTGGGCATCCCTGGCCTGGTAGATGCGCAACGCGGCGTTGGAATCGCTTCTGTGAACTTGGGCTGGCGCGATGTGCCGGTGGCAGCCAGCCTTGAGCAACGCCTGGGGCTTTCTTGCTACATTGAAAACGATGTCCGGGCAGCGGCGCTGGGCGAGTCCCGCTATGGCGCGGGGCGTGGTCTGGATAGCATGGTGTATCTTGTCCTGGGGACGGGCATTGCAGCCGCGGTGATACAGGATGGGCGTGTTTACCCAGGTTCGCACGGCCTGGCGGGAGAGATTGGTCATGCCATGGTGGATCCAAAAGGACCGCTATGCAAGTGCGGCGGGCGGGGCTGCTTTGAGGCTCTGGCATCCGGCCCGGCGATTGCCGCCCGCGCTGTAGAAAAAATGCGCGCCGGTCGCTCCTCCTTGTTGACGACACCCGCTGGTGAGCTATGCGCGTTGTCCGCAGAGCAGGTTTTTCAAGCCGCGGCACAAGGTGATGAACTGGCGCTGGAAACGGTTCAAGAGACCGCCAGCTATGTTGCATTCGTTATCCAATTCCTGGCGCTGGCTTATGACCCGCAACTTTTTGTTCTCGGCGGCGGTGTTCCGAAAGCCGGCGCTGCTTTTCTCAACCCATTGCTTCGAATCCTCGAGCGTATGGCGGAGGAGAATTGGGTGTTTCGCCAGCTCTACCATCCGGGGCTGGTGCAGCTCAATCAGTTGGGTGAAGAGATAGGCGTGCTAGGAGCAGCAGCCTTGGTTCCGACGGATACATGATCGGGAACGCCCACTGCAACTGATGATTGGTTGATAGCTTGATCGAAGGAGGTGATTACCGCCAAAAGGATCGACTATGGATCGGGTTAAGGGCCTGTGATTTGCAGGCGAAAATCTTTGTAATGAAGATGCGAGGAGAAAATCAAAATGAAAAACAAGCTGTTCATCTTAAACTTGCTTGTCATCGCACTACTGCTTGGCACTGCCCTTGCCGGCTGCGCCCCGAAGGCCACTCCAACGCCAGCAGAAGAGGCACCGGCCGAGGAGGCTCCTGCCGAGGAGGCTGCGCCTGTCGCCCTGACTTTCATCACCTGGTCATATGGGGTGGAGACCATTGCCGATAACATCAAGAAGTTCCAGGATCTCAACCCCAACATCACCGTGACCCACAAGGACTACTCCTGGCTGGAGTACCATGACACCATGGTCGGACTTTTTACTGCTGGCAGCGCACCCGAATTGGTGTATGGCTCAGACCACTGGCTTCAGGAGTGGGCGTCGGCAGGCTGGCTCGAACCGCTCGACGAGCATTGCCCGAATGTCAAGACCTACAACGTCGAGGTTGCTCCCTACGCCCTGCAGGGCATGACCTACGAGGGCAAGACCTATGGCCTGTCCTACTACGCTGACACCATGGACTTTGTCTATAACGAAGCTCTGCTCAAGCAGGCCGGCTTCACTGAAGGTCCGAAGACTTGGGAAGACGTTTATAACATGTCCAAGGCGATCAAAGAGCAGGGGATTAACGAATATCCCATCATCATGGCCTGGTCTCAGAAGGAGGGCGCCTTCCCCGAGGCCTGGACGTCCATGGTGTACAGCCAGAATGAAGGCCCGAACGCGATGTTCGACGCTGACCTGAACCCCGTCTTCAACCAGGAAGGCAGCGCTGCCGCCCAGGTTATGGAGTGGTTGCGCAAGGTTTATGAAGAGGGTCTCTTCGATCCCGCCAGCCTGACAACCGCCGAGATTGACCAGGTGAAATCTATGCAGGCGGGGCAACACACCTTCACCATCTTCCCGCAGTACAACATGGCGGAGGTTAACAAGCCGGGTAGCGGCGAATACGCCGGCCAGTTCAAGATCGCCTTGATGCCTGGCAAAAGCCACGCCACAGTTGGCTATGTCCGCTTCTATGCCATGACTCCCAAGGCTGTTGAGGAGGGCAAGGTTGAAGCTGCCTGCAAGTTCTTGGATTACTTCGGCGGCAAGACCGATGGCGAGTACAAAGTGGTCAAGCGCTGGGCAGTTGAGAACGGCCTTGGCTTTGCCCAATTGCCGCTCTTCGACGACCCAGATGTGATTGAGGCCTTCGGCAAGTGGGGCGATGTACCCACCATCAAAGAGCAGGCCAAGCTCGCTCGCGCCAAAGAGGGTATGACCACCTGGTATGGCGCCTGGGATGTCTACGCCCGCGCCGAGATCCACAAGGCTATCCTTGGGCAGCAGTCCGTCATGGATACGCTCAACAACATGGCTAACAAGTGGAATGAGCTCAAAGCGCAAGGGTAATGCCGCTTGCTGATGGCAGAAACGGTGGGCAGGCTTGCCTGTGTAGGGAGCCTGCCCACCGCCAGGCTTTTGAGTTCGATATTTGGTGATTGTAACCGGCGCGTGCTTCAATTACTTACATTCTTCATTGTCCACCTGCGGATTAGCGCGATCGTTGATAGAGATGCGGAGGTGCCCGAATGGCCGTGAGTGCTGCTGATCAAGCCATAGTTCGAAGAAAGGCGCGGCTGTGGGATCGGATTTATCCCTATTTATCCATCTCGTTGCCTTTACTGGTGATCGCACTCTTTACCATTTATCCGGTGTTATACGCAGTGCGCATCAGTTTCTACCAGTATATCCTCACCAAGCCCAAGGTTCATCCCTTTGTTGGGTTAAAGAACTTTACCAATGTGATCAGCAGTTATTACTTCACCAACTCGCTGATTAACACGGCAATTTATACCGTGGCTGCGGTGATTGGCGTTCTACTCTTCGGCCTGGCGGTAGCTTTACTGCTAAATACGAAAGTTCGCCTGTCGAACTGGCTGCGCATCATCATCCTGCTTCCCTGGGCAATACCGGCTGTTGTGGCGGGATTGATGTGGAAGTGGATGCTCAATTCCGACTTCGGCTTGCTGAATGGTTTCTTGTATGCGATTGGGCTGATTAAAGATTACATTCCATTTCTGGCTGATCCGGTTCTGGCAAAGGTCAGCCTGGTTATCGCCCATATCTGGAAAGAAGGACCTCTGGCAGCCATCTTTTTCCTGGCTGGGCTACAGCTTATTCCAATGGAGTTATACGAGGCTGCCCGCATCGATGGCGGGGGCGGCTGGCGTATTTTCCGCTTTATCACCTTACCCATGTTGCGACCCATCATCCTCATTGTGATGGTGTATGAAACGCTGACCGCCATCCTTGTCTTTGACCTTATCTACGTGCTGACGGGCGGCGGACCGGGCGATGCAACAGCGATGATCAGTTGGTTTGCCTATGCGGAGATTTTCAAAGGTCTCAACCTGGGGCATGGCATAGCCCTCTCGATCATTATTGCTCTGATTACCCTGGTCCTGATCTTGTTGTACCTGCGTGTGCTGCGCACCGAGGAGAGCGTCTCCTGAACGAGGTGATGCCATGAGTCTAAAAACCAAGCGTAATTTGAATGCCTTGCTGCTAAACTTTCTGGCGCTGCTGTTAATTATCTACATTGCTGCGCCATTCCTGTGGATGGCGATTGCCAGCTTTCAGGGTGAGAATGAGCTGCTCAAACGCCCGCCCAGCATTATTCCCCAGAACCCAACGCTGGATAACTACAACTACGTATTCACCGGCAAGATACCCACTGCCTATGAGGTGAAAGGTCAATTACGCAGCCGCATTTCCCAGGAAGCCCGCCTGATAGCCCCGGCTTTGAAGAACAGCTTCACGGTTGCCGGGTCGGTCATGTTGATCAACCTGTTGATTGCCACGCCTGCGGCGTATTCTTTCGCCCGGATTGCATTCAAGGGGAAGAGGCCAGCTTATAACTTCATCCTGGCCAGCCGTTTGATGCCGGCGATGGCGATTGCCATCCCGTACTTCGTGATCGTCCAGACGCTCAAGCTGATGGATACCTATCTGGCTTTGATCCTGATCCACCTGGCGCTGACCTTGCCGTTTACCATTTGGTTCCTGTCCCTGTATATCTCCAATATCCCGCGCGAGATGGAAGACGCCTCCCTGGTGGATGGCTGTACTCCCTTCCAGTCGCTGATCCGGATTGTCGCGCCGATGATGGCGCCCGGCCTGGTGGCTGCCGCAGCGTTTGCCTTTATGACCTCGTACAACGAATTTCTCTTTGCCCGTTTTGTCACTCAATCGATTAAATCGCAAACGGGTCCAGTGGTAATCGCCTCTATTGCTGGCAACCCGGACGCTTCGTATTCGTTGATCTCGGTCTGCATCACTCTTGGCTTGATTCCACCGCTGATTCTGGCAATCAGCATGCGCAAATGGCTCACCGAGGGTCTGTCTGCCTCGATCACCTACCGATAACAGCACAGTTATATCCACCACTCTTGTGGAGGCCCTATGGCAAAGCAAGACAAAGTCTCCGTATCCGAAGGCGCCATCCAGCTTCCAACCTACGCAATCAAAGGCGAGAATCCTAATCCGGTGTTCCGCTCGCAATATGGCGTTGCCCATATTTATCCTTATACCTTGCTGGATGATATCGCTGTCAAGCCCGTTGAGCGCACTTACCGCACCCTGGTGCTGGAAAACCGTTACCTGCGTGTCACCGTTATTCCTGACCTGGGTGGGCGGGTCTATTCGGTGTACGACAAAATCTCCCAGTGCGAGGTATTTTATAAAAACTCGGTGGTCAAATTTTCGCCGTTAGCTATTCGCGGCGCGTTTTTCTCCGGTGGGGTTGAGTTCAGCTTTCCGGTTGCTCACGCCCCCACCACCGCTGACCCGGTCAACTGGGATATACGCGAACACCCCGATGGCAGCGCCAGCATCTCCTTTGGCGGCCTGGAACACATTTCGCGCCTGCGCTGGATGATTACCCTTACCCTTTACCCCGATCGCTGCGCCCTGGCGCAAGATGTGCAGCTTTATAACCCGTATTCGATTCCCGGGCGTTATCACTACTGGACAAACGCTTCGCTGGAAGCGGATGACCGCACCGAGTTCATTTACCCCTTGCGCCGCGTGCGCTCGTATGAGTTCGCTGGCACGGCTTCCTGGCCGATTGCCCGCCTCGATTTGATCTTGAAAGATCCGGGTCTGCCAGGCATGGAAGGCGTGCCCATGTGGCCAGCAGATCGCATGCGTTCTCCGGTCAACTTCCGCTGGCAGAAGAACATGCTCGCCCAGGTTTCGATCTTTGGCAGGGATGTTGCCTGGGATTTCTTCGGCGCCTGGCGGCATAGCGTCAACCATGGATACGCCCACTTCGCCGATCACCGTCATGTCGCCGGGATGAAGCTGTGGTCGTGGGGCAATGCCGGGGTTGGGATTGTTAACCAGACAGCGCTGACCGACGATGGCTCCCTGTACGCCGAAACCCAATGCGGCGCTATGGAAACCCAGCTCGATTTCGCCCTCTTGCAACCGGGTGAAACACGCTCGTGGCGCGAATGGTGGCTGCCCTTGCGTCAGATGGGTGGGCTCTCTTGCGCCAGCGCAGAGGCGGGTGCACGCCTGAGTCTTGCTCCTGTTGGCGATGGAACAGAGCTGGAGTGTACCCTGGCGGTGTGCCCGGCGCGCGCCCTGGGAAAGGCGCGTTTCGAGCTCTCTGTTGACGGAACTGTGCTTTTCTCTGATGTAGCTGCCATGTCGCCAGAGAAACCCTGGCTGGCAAAGCGCCGCCTGTCGGCATTGGATCTGGGGGACAAGCCTATCCGCATCACTGTTGTTGATCAGCAGGGGCAGACCGTGCTGGATTACACCTTTGATCGTCAACCCAGCCCGCCGTTGCCCGATGAGCCTCAGTCTCAACGGCGTCGCGCGGGGCAGGCTGGAGATGCCCCTGCCAAAGCGGAGGAGTTTTACCAGGCCGGCTTGCGCTATGAGAATTTCGACAACCGCGAGCAAGCGCTGGCGGCTTATCGCCGCGCCCTGCAGCTCAACCCCCGCCATCCCGGAGCGCGCTTCCGCCTGGGGTTGATGTTGTTGCGCGCGGCTGATTTTTCCGCTGCAGAAAGCGCTTTCCGTCGCGCCCGCCTTTATGGGGTTGTTGAGGCTGACTATTATCTGGGCATTATTGCCCTGCTTCAAGGCAGGCTTATCACCGCCCGCCGATTCTTCGCTGCTGTTCCCCCAGAAAGCCCCGACTATGCTCCGGCTCTGGTTGGGTTGGGCATGATCTACCTGCGCCAGATGCATTATCAGGCGGCGCGCGAACAGTTTGAGCAAGCCATCCGGCATAAAAATGGCTACATAACGGCATCTGTCCTCCTTGGCGCGGCGCTTAGCCGTCTCGGTCAGGCAGAGCAGGCGCGCAGCGTATTGTTGGATGTACTCGCCCGAGACCCGCTCAACCATGCCGCGCTGTACGAGCTCGCTCGCCTGGGAGAGACGGATTGTAAAGCGCGGTTGGAGCGCTTGCTGGCGGATGACCGCCAATATCGAATTGACCTGGCTTGTTTTTATATTGGCGCAGGCTTGCTGGCGGATGCCCTCGAGATCTTACAGGAGGCTGCGCAACTCTGGTCTTACCCGATGGTGGGTTACCTGGCAGCATGGATCAACCTGGCGATTGGGAAATCGGGCGAGGCAGATCGCTGGCTTGCATCGGCTGCTTCAGCCAGTCCCGACTATTGTTTTCCCAGCCGCCTGGAAGAGGTGGTTGCTTTGCAGGCAGCTATCGAACGCGCGCCGGCGGATTACAAAGCGCGTTACTACCTGGGCAACTTCCTCTACGCCCGCCAGCGTTTTGTTGAGGCTGTGCGCTACTGGCAGGAAGCCCTGCCCGGATTACAGAATTTTGACGTGATTCACCGCAACCTTGGCCTGGCTGCATGGCAGCGCGAGAACAATCCGACAAAGGCTATTGCGTATTTCGAGAGGGCTCTGAAGCTCAATCCGCGCAACCAGGATATCTATCTGCACCTGGACGAATTGTATAAGGCGCAGGGTTTAGTTGAGAAGCGGCGAGAACTGCTTCAGGCGATCATATCTCTGGAAGAACCGCGTGAGGATGTTCGTAAGCGACGTATTCTCATGCTGGTAGATCTTGGTGATTACGAAGAAGCCCTACAAATCATGCAATCGCAGGTGTTCGTACCCCTGGAAATGGATCAATCTTTCCACGACCTGTACGTTCGGGCACTGATGCAGCGCGCCGAGGCCCACCTGGCAGCAGGACGGCTGCAGGAAGCTGTTGCCGATTATCAGCAGGCACTCACCTTCCCACCGAACCTGGGAGTTGGCGAGCCAACAACCTTGAACCAGGCACACATCTACTATCATATGGGTTTGGCGTACGAGCAGATGGGACGTTTTTCGGAAGCCCTGGCCGCCTGGCGCAACGCTGCCAGCGAGCATCACCCGCATGGTGAGCCGCTCTTTGAGTACGTTCAAATGGCTCTCGATAAGCTCGGTCGCTACTCCGAGCTTGGGTTGGAATAATTCTGTTGCGAAAGGAGATCTCCCCGATGAAAGTCCTCTATGCAGGCGATGCCGCCTCCAAAATTGGCCCGATTTTTGCCGCATCGCCTTTCAACTTTGAGGTTAAGGGCTTTTCCCATCACATCTGGGGTCAGCCCCTGATCGATGCTCTTAAGAAAGGTGGCATCGATGTCGTCCACATGACCAATGAACAGGCTATTGCGGATTTTCCGCGCACTGTGGAGGGTCTATCCGAATACAATGTCATCATCCTCAGCGATTGCGAGTGTGAAGTGCTGGCGCTCTACCCGTTTTGGGTTCCAGGCACACCGGTACCCAGCACCAACCGCCTGAAAGCCATTCGGGAGTACACTCGCAACGGTGGCGGGCTGCTGATGGTCGGCGGCTGGACTTCCTTCAGCGGGCGCTTTGGTCATGGCGGCTATTACGATACCCCCGTGGAAGAAGCCCTGCCCGTCACTTGTTTAAAGGGGTTGGATGACCGGGTTGAGACTCCCGAGGGAGTGCATGTACACGTTAAGCAGCCCGATCATCCCATCCTCAAAGGCATTCCCTGGGAGCAATGCCCGGTCTTCGAGGGATTTAACCGCATTCTGCCAAAGCCCGGCGCTGATGTATTGGCGACCATTGGCGAGGGGGAGGATGAGCATCCGCTGGTGGTCACCTGGCAATTCGGCAAGGGGCGCTCGATGGCTTTCGCCACCGATTGCAGCCCGCATTGGGCAGCCTACTTCCAACCCTGGGAGTATTACGGGCAGTTTTGGCGCCAGGCGGTTACCTGGCTAGCCGGGAAGTAGGAACAGCGCCGGTATGAAAGACCTCACCTTTGCTGTAATCGGCTCGGGATTCATGGGCGGCGTGCTGGCGCGAGTGGGCAGCGAGCTTCCATATGCGCAGTGTATCGCCGCTGCAGATATTGATCTGAACCGCGCCCGTCAACTCACCCAGGCTTGCGGTGGAGAGCCTTATACTGATTTTCGCCAGATGCTGCGGCTTCACCGTCCAGATGCTGTCATCGTTGCCACCCCTGAACCTTATCATCTGGAGCCGGTGGAAGAAGCCGCTCGCGCTGGATGTCATGTTTTCCTGGAGAAACCCATTGCCACCACCCTGGCAGACGCGGATGCCATCATCCAGGCTTGCGAGCGGGCAGGGGTGAAGTTGATGATCGGTTACATCTTGCGTTTCGAAATCAGTTATGCGCTCATTCATTCGGCGATCCAGGAAGGCAGCATTGGGCGTTTTCTATCCGCTTACGCCCGACGCATAGCGACGATCAATGAGGCGCGCCGGCTGGGAGGCAGAGTCAGCCCGGTCTCGTACATTGCCGTGCATGACATTGACCAGTTTCTCTGGTATCATCCGCTGCCGGTGAAATCGGTTTATGCGCGCGCTTTGCGTGGACGCGTATGGGAAGAGCTGGGTACGTATGATTCCGCCTGGATGATGATCGAGTTTGAGGATGGCGCTCTGGCCGTTCATGAAGTGGGTTGGTGCCTGCCGGAGGAGTGGGCGAAATGGCAAAAACCTGCCTCTTGGGGCGGCTTTGGCGATGTGCGCATGAACGTGATCGGTACGCATGGGAATTGCAACCTGGATTTCACCCCGATGGACCTCTTCGGTGTTGACCGGGAGGGGTGGAAACTCCCCGATACGCGCCACTGGCCAGCCATGCACGGCAAACTGGTCGGCGCAGCCAAGCTGGAGGTAGAGCACTTTTTTGAGTGTGTCCTTCATGACCGTACGCCACTCATCACCGGTGCCGATGGACGTAAGTCGCTAGAAGTAATGCTGGCAGCGGAGAAATCCATTGCTGAAGATCGGATCATTACCTTACCGCTATAGACATGCAACCACCGCCCGAAAGTCATACCTACCACGAAATCATCAGCCAGGGGCAAGTCTGGAAGGCTACGCTGGAATCGTTTCCGGCTCAATTCGGCGCAATCACAGAATGGGCTGAACAAACGCGTCCAGTTTGGCGAGCGCAGACGAGTAGGCCAGCGGGTTCGCATAAAGTTAAGGGGCTGGGAGAAGAAGCCTTGATCGTCGGCTGCGGATCGACCTACTATCTGGCTCTTTCAGTAGCTTCCTTCTGGCGACTGCTTACCGGCCAACCAGCCAGAGCTTTGCCTGCCTCGGAGGTCTGGCTTTTCCCTGAATATTCTCTGACAGCTCAGCCCACCATGTTGCTGGCGATTTCACGCTCCGGTGAAACCACTGAGACACTTAAAGCTTTGGAAGTCTTCCGAGAACGATCGACGGGCGTGTGTTTGGCGATTACCTGTTATCCCCAAAGTACCCTTGTCCGGCTGGCAAATCATCACTTGGTGGCTGCTGATGCCCAGGAACAGAGCGTTGCCCAGACACGCTCATTCTCGAGCATGTTTCTGCTTGCCTTAGCGGCTGCCTGTCGCCTCGGGGGGCGACAGGATCTACTCGATCAGTTTGCAGCCCTGCCGATGGCGTTCGGTCGCTTGCTGGAGAAATACGAGACGCTCGCTCGTGGCCTTGCCGAAAATCCCCGCGTGGAACGCGTGGTCTACTTGGGTTCTGGGGTGAACTACGGGCTTGCCTGCGAAGCCATGCTGAAAATGAAAGAGCTATCGCTCACACCGTGTGAAGCTTACCATTTCATGGAGTTTCGTCACGGTCCAAAATCTGTGGTTGATCCAGGTACGCTTGTGGTGGGCATTTTCAGCGCTGCTGCTCACCCGCTAGAGGCGCAGGTGCTACAGGAGATGCGCCAGCTTGGCGCGTCAACGCTGGCGGTGGCGGAATCTGGCTTGCGCTTGCCAGCGGATTACATCGTGGAATTGCACTGCGGTCTGAATGAACTGGTCTGCCGCGTTCTGGCATTGCCTTTTCTCCAGCTCTTGGCTTTTTATCGCGCGCGGCATAAGGGTCTCAACCCCGATCACCCGGCAAACCTGGAGGCGGTTGTCCGCCTCCAGGTATAGATGCCTCCTCAATTGGCTGACTGCACCCGGTTGACCTCTTGATATTCTCAGGGGGATAGGCGATAACCTCTCCAGAGATCGGTGATTCCGTTCTCAAGGACGAAAAAATCCCTCTTGACAAAATCGAACATATGTTCTATTATATAGTCAGTAATCGGATTGCTGGCTTATCTGCATCGTGAGATATAAACCCGGCTCAATTTTACGAGGAGGTGTCTTATGAACTCCCCAATTGCAAGTGAAAATCCCCTGCAGTCATTTCTCCCGCGGCTACGCTTACGCCGGGGAATGGTATTCGGCGCGATCATCGTCTCGGCTTTGCTCTCCTTCGAATTCTTCAATTACAGCACCACCGAGTTTGCTTTGAAGGATCTGTTAGGAGAGCTGGAGTTCCTTGGAATTCGTTGGGCGACCATCCTGGCTGTGGCTTTCTGCGGCATTGACTTTGCTGGGATCGCGCGCTTGTTTACGCCCGAAGAGGGCAGTGATGAGCCATCCGAAGTGTGGTATCTCTTTGCAGCCTGGTTGTTAGCCGCTACGATGAACGCCATGCTCACCTGGTGGGGCGTCTCCATCGCTTTGCTCAACCACGCATCTTTGGGGAATGCAGTTGTCTCTCAGGAGACCCTGCTGAAGGTTGTGCCAGTTTTCGTAGCCATCATGGTCTGGCTGATTCGTGTGTTGATCATCGGCACATTTTCTGTTGCCGGACCACGACTTTTTTCTCAGTTAGAGCGCGGCGAATATTCTGCTCGTCGCAGCGGCATAGCCGCGCGCGTCCTGGGAAGATCGACACCGGCTGCATCGCCGCAGTTGCCGACTGCGCAGCCATCTGCTTTTCGCCCGATGCCAAAGCCGACCTCGAACTCGCAGACCACCTTTGCTCGCCCTGAGCCGACCTATCATCCATTGGGCATGACGGCAAAACCGCCGCGTGATGGAGGCTCGCTTCGTTCCTGATCGAGTGGCGCGCGCATATTCGGATAGGGGATAAGCAACAAGTATGGGCAAGGCAGGCTACAATTGCCTACCTTGCCCTTAATAGCTCCCCCAGTTGTCCAACATGATCCAGGATCAAATCCGCTTGTAGCCGGGCCTGGCTGGCTTGATCTCGGCTGGTTACGCCGGTAAGCACCAATGCGGTGTGCATTCCGGCTTCATGACCCATGCGAATATCCGTCTCAAGCCGATCGCCCACCATCAGGCAACTACCAGGTGGCAAAGCGAGCCGTTGCAAAGCCACCTGTACCATCAGTGGCGATGGTTTTCCGGCGAGCAGTTCGACCTTACGTCCGGTCAGATATTCCAGCGCCGCCAGGGTGGCGCCGCAGTCTGGAATTGCCCCACCCGGCATAGGGCAGGTGCGATCGGGATTGGTGGCGAAGAAGCGTGCCCCGCGCATCAGGCTTTGGTACGCTGTGTTGAGCTTGCGATAGTCCAGCGTGCGGTCGAAAGCCACCACCACCGCATCAACCCCATCAGCCTGGATGACTTCTCTAGCGTCTTGTTCGACAAACTCATCCAGGACGGTCAAGCCATGGCTGCGCAGTTCATCTTTTAGGTTTTCCTCACCGATCACATACAGTTTGAGCTGGGGGGCGGTGAGCTTGAGGTGATAACCCAGCACAAATGCCGAGGTGATCACTTCTTCTGCGCTGGCAGGGATGCCCAATCGCCTTAACTTGGAGGCATATTCCTGCCGTGGATAGAGTGGTTTGTTGGATAAGAACAAGACCGAAATTCCCTGCCGGCGGATTTCTGCTAAGGTTTCCACAGCTCCGGGTAGCGCGGCCTCGCCAAGATAAATTGTGCCATCCAGGTCGAACAGGATGCCATGTATTTGATCGAGATTGAATGATTTAACGATTTGCATTGGTCAGACCATTATCAGCGGATATGTGTGGCAGGGGTGATTTCCTTCCAGCTTGCACCGCCATCTTGGGTAGCCAGAAGTCGGGAATATTGTTTACAGCGCTGAGCAGTTTTCGGTCCACTACATTCACCTGCCTCGACGATCGCCCATCCCACCTGTGAGGAGACAAATTCTAATTGCCTGAGCGACGCCTTCAGGGTGCTTTCAGACTGGATGGTTTGCATCAAAGCCGAGTCCAGTTGGACGCGCAAGGTCTGGTGCCCTGCCTGCCAGGTGCCGTCTCTACCCAGACTGAATGGCACGCCCTGAAAGCTCTCTTGATGCGTGACGCCGGGTAATTCGGTAGCCGGTTTCCAGGTATTGCCGCCGTCCGGAGATGTAAATACCAGGAGTGTCGTGCTATCCTGTTTTGAGCGGGTAACCGGCAAATATCCTGTTCCTGCCCCATCAAACTCAGGCAGACCAATAAAGGTGCGTTCGCCGGGTTGCGCATCAGGAAGAGGCAATGCCACGGGTTTCCAGTGGATGCCGCCGTCATCGGTGCGAAAGAACTGGTCTCCGCGTGCTCCGCCAGCCACCCATCCCCGCATGGAATCGATGAAGCGCGCCGCTTCGCCGAGCGGCAGGCTGCGTTCTTGCCAGCTCACACCTCCATCCATGGTGACGAAGAGCCTGCCCAGGCTGAAACTGCTGCCACTCTGCAATTTGAGCGCCAGCCAGCCATGGCTATTGTTGCGAAATTCCAACCAGGCGGCGATCGGGGGTGAACCACCCAGAGGGCTTGAGTTGAGCGGCACCAGGCTGTTCTCCCAGGCTAAACCGCCGTCGCTGGTGCGTAGCAGTTCGAGCCATGTTCCATCCCTGACGGAGCGTATCAACCAGCCGCGTTGTGGATCGAGAAAATCTGCTGCCAGTGGAATGCCTGCTTCTCCGCTCTGAGGTGTGATCTCGCGCCAGCTCGCGCCACCATCTTGAGTTGACAGCAATCGCCAGCCCTGCAACACCCAACCCACTTGGGGGCTGAGCAATTCGGAAGCGATCAGCTTCGTTTCCTGATCCTGGGTGGCCGGCTGAGCGACTACTTCTGCCTGAGCAGCCGCTGGCGGCAGGATGGTGGTTACTGCCCCATCCAAGGCGTTGCTATCAATTACCAGGGTCGCACCACCCCAGGTCTCTGAGTGCCCTCCAGCGTACTGGCGAATGCGCTGGTGATTGCTCCACAGGCTGTTGGAAAGATATGGCGTCCATACGGTAGCATCAGGTCGGTATTGATAGGGCAGGAGCCAGTGGGCGATCCAGACATAATCTGGCGGTGGGTTGTTCGACGCCCAGTCAGCGATGTGCGAGCTCGTTGGCGATCCATATCCTCCAGCAGGGTTTCCCCAGTCATGCAAGCGAGTCGTCCAGCCGCGCATGAAAGCTGCTGCGGCTGTCCGGCAGGCTTCGGATGCGCTCGATCCGTAGCCCTCCAGGTCGTAATAGATCACCCGATTGCCCATAAAGCCCAGGCGTTTGGCAGCGGCGATGGCAGCATCGGCTTCAGTGCGGCCTTGTTGATATGCTGTGCTCGGATTGGAGCTGAACTTTTCGCGAAAGGCTGAACAGGGCGCTTGTGGTCCTACCCAGGTGAGGATAAACTTCCACCCTTGCTCGGCTGCCAATCGCACCCAGAAGGCATCCGGAATCTCATCGTCACAGGCGAACATGCTTCCGCCCAGATAAATATTGAAAACCCAGTATGGGCTGCTGTTCCACCAGATTTGCATCGTAGACAGGGAGGGAAGATGACAGATGTCGAAGCCTTGGCGAGTTTCCAACACTACAGCGCTTGGCTGGTTGATAACATCCAATACCGCCAATCGGCTGGTTTGTACACTATTGGTGATCTCCGCCGTGCTGGTGTAAAAGCCGGAGCAGGAAGGCGCCACACCGTAGTTGGTATGCTGCCACGCCCCTGGAGCCAGACTGAGGGTGGTGCTGTATACCAGCGTTTCACCGCAGGTTTCGGGTTGATACCAACGCAAGCTCACGCTGATGGGTATTGGATAAGGATTATTACCGCTGGCTACGTAACGAATCGTGTCGCCGGGTAGAAAAGCACTCTTTTCATTGCCGTCAGCATCCAGGGTGCGAGCATTCGTTAGTTGCGCCATTGGCGGCGTCTCCCAACGGTATAGAATGGGCAGATATACTGCATACGGCTGGGCTGGCGACTGTCCGCGGCTGGGCGAGCCAATGCTGAGCAACCCTATCAGGAAGATAAATCCGAATCCAATGACGATGACTTTAATCTTCACGCTGCTCACGCTACTTCACCTATGGTCAGCAGATTATTCATGCGAAAATAGCCAGGTCATTCTATCATAACAATTTGTACGATTGACACTGCTGATGGGAATCAAACACCCCAGAGTTGTCTTCTGGGGTGTGAGAATGAGGATGAACTTTCTCTATCTGAGGTTTAAGGTGCGGTCGTCGTTTCTGGAAGTTGCGGTTCAGCCGTTGGCAATGCCGATTGGCTTTGTTGTTGCTGGACGTACTCGATGAAATTGACGATCTCGGCTGGCATTTCCGGAGTTTCGGGCACCCGTTCGCGCCAGTACTCGCGGATCTCAATGTCGCTGTTTTCACGGAGTTGTTGCAGCCATTCTTGGAATTTATTGGCTCTGAGGGAATTGTATTCACTCTCCGAAAGCGGGCGGGTTTCGTGCCCGAGGGCTTGAATCAGGTGCCAGCCAAAACTGGTTTGCACCGGTTGGCTGACAACTTCGCCCACCTGCAAGGAAAAAGCAGCGTTCTCGAACTCTGGCACCATCCGACCCCGCCCGAACCAGCCCAGATCGCCGCTGCGATCTTTATTGCTGGTATCAATAGAATATTCAGCGGCTAATTTGCTCCAATCCTCGCCCTGATTGATCCGCTCCAGAAGTTCCCGGGCGAGGGTTTCATCGGCGACCAGAATGTGGCGCGCCCATACTTGTTCAGCCTCTGGCTTGATGCCCAGCTCGTCTAACACCGCCTTTTCAACCTTCGAGCGGTATAACTGGCTCTCAAGCACATATCGCAAATCTTTCTCGCTGAACTGAATGCTGGATTGCAGATTGTCGAGGATTTCCTGATATTGTTTCTCGAACCCCTCTCGCGTGTACTCAGTTGGCGATGGAGTTGGGGCAAAAGTGGGAGTAATGGTTGCGGTGGGGGCAGTTGTGGCGGTTGGAGCGGTGGTTGCGGTAGCCGTTGGGGTGTTGGTGGGAGTGGGGATGGCGGTCTCGGTCGGGGTGGCGGTGGGAGGCACCAGCGTCATTTGCAATGGGGAGAGGGTCGAGGTGGGTTGGATTGCAAAAGTCGGCTCGGGTGTGGGAGTTCCATTGGGGTAGAAACCCAACGCTTCCTGGATGGCTCGATCAATTTCCTCATTGGTCACGGTGATGCCGCGCCGCCGGGCTTCCTGGCGGATGAGCGCGTCGTCAATCATCTGGTCAAGCACTTGCTGGCCGAGAATTGTGGGATCAAGTTGCGCTTGCACCTGTGCAAGCTGTCCGGCAAAGCTAGCCTGGGTCTCGGGGTTATCCGCCAGGAGCTGGATGAACTGGTAGGTGTTGACAGCGCTGCTGATCAGGCTTTGACGGGCATAGCGCACCTGCGCCTGGAAATCAGCGGTGGTGATCCTTTCGCCGTTCACAATGGCAACCGGTTGGCGGGATTTTAATACCCACTCATCAAGAACGCCATAAATCACCAGTCCAATCACCAGTATCGCTACTGCGACTGTGCCAATGATCAAATAGCGGCGATAGCGGCGCTCCCGTTCCAGGCGAGCAAGGTGTTTCTTGGTTTGGGTTGATATTTTTCGCTTGGGGTTTTTAGCCATGCAGAGACCTCGGCGTGAAGACGGGGCATAGGAGAATTCAGCCTATGCCCCGTGACAATTACCGGAGGGGGCTGCTAACGCAGCATTTCTCCCGTAAAGTGCAATAGAGCCAGGTGACGGGCGCGCTTGATCGCGCGGGCAAGCGCGCGTTGATGGCGCGCGCAGGTGCCTGTTTGGCGACGGGGGCGAATTTTGCCTTCTTCTGTAATGTAACGGCGCAGCAAGTCTACCTGTTTGTAATCAATCACTGCGCTGTGATCGGTGCAGAACTGACAAATGCGGGGTTGAGCGTAGTAACGCCGCCCAACGGATGGCTCTTGCCGTTCTTCTTGTTCATTGATTTCTTCCACAGTTCTTCTCCTGATCCCTTACTTCCCGTTGAAACCGGGCTTAGAAGGGGGTTTCGTCTTCTTCGGGTGAGTAATCGAATTCTCCGACCTGATTTTCGCGTCGCTCGCTGAGCATAATCATCTCATTGGCGACGATCTCAATGGCGGAATGCTTGTTGCCGTCGTTGTCTTCCCAGTGGCGGGTTTGCAGGCGCCCTTCAACGTATACCTGCTGTCCGCGGTTTAAGTATTGTTTACAGATTTCGGCCAAACTGCCCCATGCGACCACGTTAAACCATTCAGTTTCAGTGCGGCGCTCGCCCTCAGAAGTATTCCAGGTGCGGCTGGTCGCCAGGCTGAAAGTGGTGACAGGTCGTCCAGAGGGAGTGTAACGCATTTCGGGGTCGCGGCCCAGTCGGCCAATCAGCATGACTTTGTTCAGGCCTCTGCTCATCTCGATCTCCATTTACAAACCGATAAACCGATTGGTAGAACGGCTGGATTAGGTTTGGGTCAACAGGAAACGCAGGACGGGCTCCTGGAAGCGCAGGTTCCGTTCCAGCCCGCTGCATGCTGAAGCAGGCATACTGGCGTGCATGAGCACGTATTGCCCCTCGCGTTGTTTGCGGATGAGGTAAGCCAGACGGCGCTTGCCCCACAGGTCGATTTTTGTGACCTGCCCGCCAGCTTCAACAATCCAGCCCTTGACCTTTTCGACAAGCTCCTTGAAAGCGTTTTCATCCAGGTCGGGATGGACGATGAAGACAAGCTCGTAATTTTTCATAAGGTACAGCTCCTTTCCTCGGGTTTAGCCCCTGATTACAATCCCAGTGAGGTTGCTCAGGAGCGGAAAGTAAGCCACGCGTGGGCGTGGCTTCGTTGCAATACTATAGCATAAACGGGGCATTTTGCACAGGGGTACTTGTAAATCGGGGTAAAATGATATCGAAGACATTCACGCATCCCTGAAGGCATTTGTATTTTTCTGGTATGCTGGCAGGCTCATCCTGAGCTTGCGGTGTGTTTCTGGGAGGGCTTATGGACGATCAGCTTTCTGAAGAAGAGCGAGCCATCCTGCTGGACTTAGCCCGCCGTGCTCTGGAAGATGGTGTGAATCGCCAGCCGCTCATGCCGCTGGATTTACGCTCTTTGCCCCCTCGACTGGCGGAGCCCGGTGCATCTTTCGTGACGCTTACCAAGCGAGGGGAACTGCGGGGTTGTGTGGGCGCGTTGGAGGCTTATCAACCCCTGGCGGAAGACGTGCGTGAACATGCTGTGGCGGCCGCTTTGCAAGATTACCGGTTCCCACCAGTAACGCCGCCCGAACTGGCGGATATTGAGATCGAGATCTCCCGCTTGACGCCGCCAGTTGCACTAGAGTACCAATCTCCCGATGAACTGTTGCAGCGTTTGCGCCCGGGCGTGGATGGCGTGGTATTGAGCGAAGGGATACGCCGGGCGACATTTTTGCCCCAGGTGTGGGAGAAGATCCCTGATCCGGTCGAATTCCTGGAGCATTTGTGCCTGAAGATGGGGGTAGATGCAAATTATTGGCGGCGTAAGAAATTAAAAGTTTTCACCTACCAGGTGGAGGAATTTCGTGAAAAACCACACCAGTGAAGCAGCAGCACGCGCAGGAACTGTTCTCTGTAAGGATGTCTGATCTGGCAAACAGGGAATTTGCTCAGAGCTATAGCAGGAGGTAGATTTGTGGCTTACAGTTGGGCATAATGCTCCACATTGAGGACAAACAGGGTAGCACGGCGAATTGTCGCATCTTCGGCGGGGCTGGCGCTGTTTTTGATTGTCTCAATGGCAAGGTCGACTTTATCATCTTCGACGCCGATCAGGAGGGTAGTAGAACCGCGCCGCAGAAAGCCGCCGGTGGATGCCACCCGGGTGACCCGCAAACCGGCGCTCACCAGCGCCTGGGAGACATTTTCGCTGTCGCTATCGCGGATGATGGCGATGATCATTTTCATGGCTAGAACTCCTCGAAGCGCTCTACCTGCAGGGCGAACACGGTTGCTCCGCCGACGGTGATCGGCGTGGCGATTGGGATGGGCATCGGCGCCCCTTCCAATGGAGTAGAAATATACTCCACCCGTTGATGGCAATGTTCGTGGATGACAGATAACGCTTCATCCAGTCTATTTGCAGGCGCACCGATCAGCAAGGTGACATTGCGTTGCCCCAGAAAGCCCCCGCTGCTGGCAAATCGAACTACGGTCATCCCCATCTGAGTCAGCGCCTGCTCGGTCTTCCTCTGATCTTGTGTCTGGATCACAGCGGTTAGCAATAGCTCGATGGGCGATTGACGATCCTTGCCACCTTGCCCAACACCTTGCGGAAGGAGCGATTCCTTCTCACGGGAGCGGCTCGTTTTTGTTGATGGAGTTTCTGGCATGAGTCAGCCTCCCACGGGGTCTTGATCAGACATCATCCAGCGATACCAGGCATGGATGAGGATTGTCCACCTCGACCGTTTGGCCACTGGAAAAGATGACGGTTGTCCTATCTTTCAATCGCAGCACGGTTGTGCCTCGATATTTTACCGTAACCGGCCAGGGATAGGGGTTAATCCCGCGCAACATGATTTTGCGGGGCGAGATCAGGCGCACGCCCAGGGTTTCCATGAAAAGACCGAGCGGCGCAATACCCGAGAGGATGTCGCGTTCACCCTGGCCGGCGCCGCTATCGGCGTCATAGGCGCTGCGAAAGGCGCCGGCTTGCTTGATGCTGAGCACTGTTGCCTGCATCAGGCGTGTGACCAGACTGGCGGCTTCGGCTTGATAGCCATAAGCCAGTAACCCCTCGCCAATAAGCTGGTTCCAAATCATCTGCACCCCTCGGCAGGGCTGGGCGTCTGGGTTGGAAGGGGCATCCGGGTAGCTTGGCAGACCGAATGCTCCGCCAAATCGCTTGGGGTCGGCGATGGTAGCCCTTACGAGGCGTTCAGCACGCGCAGGGCTGGGGATTCCCGCCCACAGGGGAAGAAGGCAGGAAATATCTTGATGATCAAGACCAATAGCGGTGACACTTACCTGATCATGCGGGCCAACTCCCTCCACATCAATAGATTCCAGACGGGTATACACCCTGCCACTGGTAAGGCAGCCGACTCCGAAGTGCCAGCGGATATTTTCGTCGCCTATTCTTTCGATGCGATGCTGTCCGCTAGCACCTTCGCCGTGGATGAAGATGCGGGGGTGAATTGTCGCGCCTTCGAGGCTTATAAAGCGCAGTAACAGGCGCGTTGGTTGCAAGAAAGTGTAGTTAACATCAATCCTTCCTGGGCCGATGCGATCGCCCAGCCATCCGCCGCTTGGACTCTGGTGGCTATCGCGATCCCAATAACGGTAAATTCCTGCCTGTTCATCCCAGGCAGTTTCTAAGACAGCAGCTAGGTGTTCCGCCATTGCCTGTAAAGCGGGAATTGGCTCACTACGTTCAACCAGCCGAGCGATGCGGATCAAAGACTGAATTTCTCGATAGAGTAAAGCGCACAGGGCGGGACTCTCCACCGCAGCGATATCAACTCCTTGCGCCCAGGGTTGCCAGTGGGTGAAGACGGGATGTTCCTCCAAGCCAGCTTGCATGGGGTGATCCCACTCTGGTATGCCGTCGCCATCGGCGTCATGGGCGGGGTCGAACCAGAGGTGGAGAAAATCCAACAATCCCGGCAGGCTTTCTTCCAGGAAGGCGCGATTCTCAGATTGCTCATAAATCGCCCATGCCAGACTGGCAAGAATGGGCGGGGCAAGCAGGCGGCTGCGCTGGCCTGCCAGACCGGGTTTCCAATCCAAAACCCCCTCGGCTTCCTGGACGGCCAGATAATTGCGTAGCAGGCCTTGCAACAGATCAGCGCCGCCGGGCAGCAACAGGCGCGCCAGATAATATGCCTCCCAGGCAGGCTGACCGTTCCATAGGTGGTGGTAATCGCTGCCGTCGCCACGCGGCGAGTAACCCTGGTCGGCGCGCCGGGTCAGGACAAAGGATGAATGTGGCAGTGCTGCGGTAGGGCTTTGGAACAGGCTGTATGCCAGATTCTGGCTGCGGGATAGAACCAGATCCCATTCTGGATCGCCAGTGTAGATCTCAAGCTGAGCCCCGTTAATGAGCTCGAGACGGGCGATCTCAGCCTCCCAGGGACGGGATGCCAGGCTGCGCGCCATGTCGAAAGAGGTTTCGACATCATTCAAAGCCGCATGACACCAGATAAAGCGGCGCGTTTCTCCCGGAGCAAGCTCAACTGGCAGGCACAAAGCCGGGTATGGGCTGCTGACCGCGGTGGCGCCGCCGGTCATGAAAACCAGCGCAGCCAACCCGCTGCTATATCCGACGAGCGCCGGCGTGCTGGAATGTTCAATCGGAGCCATGCGTTCCCCCTCGGTCGGAAGAAGCTGTGCCACCCAATCCAGGCGAAAGGCGCGTAGTTGGTCGGAGCGATTGGTCAAGGTAAGACGACCGCAGATCGACTGCGAGGTGGGAACCCAATATTCAGCTTCAACGTCTATGCCTATGAATGGGCGATAGGCGGTTTTTAGATAGTTTGGAAAAAATCGGATCAGGCTTGGAGACCGTTCGAATTGCGCCGGATCGGATATGGATTGACCATCCAGCACAAAGCGCGGGAAGAGGCGCATGGCGCGAGCGCGTAAACCGTATGTGGTTTGAACAGCAAAAGCTGGTGGGTCGCCAGCGCTGATGGACAGTTCCCAGATCTGGTCGTTGGCGTAGTCGGTAGAGTTCAACCGGGCGTCTGCCGCCAGGCTGAAAAGCGGTGAATAGCTATTAAGCTTCAGGTTCCAGGTACGCATAAATATATTGTATGGTAACTGTAAAGATTGGTCAAACCACGGCGGGTAAACAGGGGAGAGGACATTCCTCGGCCTGGAGTATATCCATCCTTGGGCTTCGGGTTGTCACCCCATTTTTTATGCTAGAATGGGGAAATCAGAACCGAACACGAACAAGGAGATCTGATGACCATCCCACAATTCAGCGCGCGTGGCCTGTATTTTGAAGATTTCTCAGTTGGTTTGCGGATCATCACGCCTGGTCGCACAATCACCGAGAGCGATATTGTTTCCTTTGCTGGGCTGACCGGCGACTACAACCTGATCCACACCGACGCAGTTTACAGCGCTACTTCACCTTTTGGACAGCGTGTTGCGCACGGTTTGCTCGGACTCTCGATAGCCTCGGGGTTGGGCACACGCACCGGGGTGCTGGAAGGTACAGTGATGGCTTTCCGCGAAATCAATGAGTGGAAGTTTGTCCGACCGGTCTTTATTGGCGACACCATTCACGCTGTGATGGAGGTCGGCGAGACAAAGCCGATGCCGCGAATTGGCGGTGGCGCTGTACGCCTTACCGTGGAAGTCATAAACCAGAGGGACGAAGTGGTGATGAAAGGTATCTGGACCGTGCTGGTTTTGTCCAGGCCTTAGCATGTTCCTTGCACCGATGGTAGTATGGATGACGACCTGCCCAATTCTCCCGATCACGACGAGCAAAGCGACCGCTTCCGGCGCATCCTGAACCAACCGGAAGAGGAATTTGCTGAGCTGTTTGCGAATCTCGACCTTCCCGAGTTTCTGGAAGGAGATACGCTGCTGTTTGATTCCGATGAACCGACTGCCGCCGGCGAGGTGAGTGCTGCTGCTCCGACGGGAAGAAGGGATGCGGACACGTTACCCATCAACGAGGAGTCCTCTTCTTCACAGGATGAAAAATCGCCACCTTCGGGAAAGCAAAAGCCGACAGAAGATACCCAACCGTTGCGCGCCGGAAAGCCAAGTCCACCGCCACCGAAGCTAGGTCAGACCCCTCCTGCCCCGCCTCCTGCAGTGGACTCCCATGGCATGCCCCTGCCGCGGCGGGTGAATGAAATCGATATAGATGCCACACGCGTTACCCCGTCAGCCTATGGGAGGGCACGCGCGACACCGCCGCGACCGCCGGAAGCGGTCATCCCGGCGCAGCAGTTCCCACCGCCGGCTGCTCCGCCGATCAGCCGCCCAAATGCTTCATTACCACCCCCCCAATCGCTGCCGCCAGGCACCTTCAGTAGCTACGAATGGAACAAAAGCCTGGGTTGTGCGCTGCGTTTTGCGATCTCCGGTTTGTTTGTCCTGGTGGTCGTAATCTTGTGCATCAGCACAGTCCTGATCTACCAGTACTACAGCATCGCCCGCGACCTGCCCAACGTAGCTGAGTTGCGCCAGCGAGCCTCGCAGTTCGAAACCACCCGCATTCTCGACCGCAATGGCGGGCTGCTCTATGAGATTCTGGATCCCCGGGCCGGGAGGCGCACATATGTCTCACTCGACCGGATCTCGCCCTACATGGTGGCAGCAACCATAGCTACCGAAGATAAAGACTTCTACAGCCATCCCGGTTTTGATGTTTTTGCTATTGCCCGTGCCTTCTTACAGAATTACCAAAGCGGCGAGACCGTTTCTGGGGCATCAACCATTACCCAGCAACTGGCGCGCAATCTGCTTTTTACTCCTGAAGAGCGGGCGCGCCGCACCTATGATCGCAAAATACGCGAAGCCGTCCTGGCAGCCGAGATCACGCGCCTGTATTCAAAAGACGAGATTCTAGAGCTGTATCTGAATGAAAATTATTACGGCAACATGGCCTATGGCGTGGAAGCAGCCGCGCAAACGTATTTTGGCGTCTCTGCCAGCCAGCTCACCCTGGGTCAGGCGGCCTTCCTGGCCGGTTTGCCGCAGGCGCCGGCGGTATATGACGTATATACCAATCGCGATCTGACGCTGAAACGGCAGGAGGATGTGCTGGTGCTGATGTACCAGCTCAGCCAGGAGCAGGGTTGCATTTACGTCAGCAATAGTCCACAAAGGGTTTGCCTCGATCCCGTAGCAGCCACGCAGGCTGCCAGCGAGCTTCGCAGCTATGAATTCCGCAATCCCTACGTGCAAATTCGCTTCCCCCACTGGGTGAACTATGTACGCGCTTTGTTAGAGCAGCAGTTTGACCCGCAAACCATCTATCGTTCGGGGTTCACAGTCTACACCACGCTGGATCCTGTGTTGCAGGAACTGGGCGAGTCGCTGGTCAAAGAGCAGGTTGAGAAGATGGCGGAACAAAACGCGCACGACGGCGCTCTGGTGGCCATCAATCCGGCGAATGGCGAGATACTCGCGATGGTGGGCTCAGCGGACTTTTACAACGAAGCGATCTCTGGCCAGGTGAACATGGCTATCAGCCCACGCCAACCGGGTTCGGCAATCAAGCCGCTGACCTATACCGCGGCGTTCGAGAAAGGTTGGACTCCGGCAACCCTGATCTGGGATGTGCCTTCCGAATTTACCCCGTCTGGGCGACCGGACGATCCAGGCCCTACATACAAGCCGGTCAACTATGACGGGCGCTTCCATGGCCCGGTGCGGGTGCGCACAGCCCTGGGCAGTTCCTACAACGTGCCAGCGGTTAAAACATTGCAGTTTGTCGGGGTGTATGATGATCCTACCACGCCGCAGGAGGATGGATTCATCCCCTTTGCCAGACGGATGGGAATTACCACGCTGACGCGACCCGATTACGGTTTGTCGCTCACCCTGGGTGGCGGCGAGGTGACCTTGCTAGAGCTGACCGGGGCATACGCCGTCTTTGCCAACAACGGACGGCGCATACCGCCAGTGGCAATTACGAAAATAATCGATCATACAGGCGCCCTGGTTTATGAGTATCAACAGTCCACGGGGCCGAAGGTGATTCGTCCGGAGCATGCTTACTTGATCACCTCGATCCTTTCCGATAACGAGGCTCGCGCCCCCGCCTTTGGTCGCAACTCAATCCTGCGACTGCCCTTCGACGCCGCGGTGAAGACGGGTACAACGAACGATTTTCGCGATAACTGGACGCTAGGCTACACCCCCGAATTGGCTGTGGGAGTGTGGATTGGCAACGCCGACTACACCCCGATGAGAGATACCAGCGGGATTAGCGGCGCAGCGCCAATTTGGGCTGAATTCATGCCGCGGGCTTTGCAACACCTGGTTGGCGGCAGCCCACAGCCATTCAGCCGACCGGGTGGAATTGTGGAAAGAGTGATCTGCGAGATTTCCGGATCGGAACCTTCGGAATGGTGCCCCAGACAGCGAACGGAAATCTTCGCTGCCGACCAACCGCCCTTGCCAAAAGAGGAAGACTTGTGGCAGAAATTGCGCATTGATTCCTGGACCGGTCTACGAGCCTCGGACGCCTGCGGTGATTTCACCGATGAGGCTTTTGTCCTGAACGTTCGCGATGAGTGGGCACGGCGGTGGATCCGCCGCACCAATGAAGGCAAGGAATGGGCAAGGGAGATGGGTTTTGACGAACCGATTACCTTCACGCCCAATCGCGAGTGCCGGGCGGATGACCCCCGTCCACGCCTGGCGTTCACTTCACCGTTGGACGGCAGTACGATCAGCTCCAGCCCGTTGGAGATCTATGGATTTGCCGATGCCACCAGTGGCTTCAAATCAGTACGTCTGGAGTTCGGGCGTGGCGACGATCCGGTGGATTGGGAGCTGTTGGCAAAGGGAAACCAGCCTCTGCCACAGGTGGAGAAGAAAAATACCTGGGATTTGCTGAACTTTCCCGCTGGAGTGGTTACGCTGCGGCTTTATATGGAGAGCACAGAGAATACCTGGGCTGAGACCTACCTGCGTCTGAACATCCAGGTGCCCACACCCACTCCCACTCCGACACTCACGCCCACGGCGACACCCACGCCAACGCCTACAGAGCTGCCTACCGAAACTCCCACGCCAAGCGAGACGCCGCACCTGCCCAAGGCTACAGATACCCCCACGGGAACACCGTCTCCAGATGGAGGCTGAATTTCGCAATTCCTGACCAATGCGTTGCACAGATAGCGGGTAAGGGTCATCGCTGGCATGCGTCAACGTACTGGCGGGCGATTTCGCCGATTTTATCGTAAATGAGGGGGATAGGTCGGTTTTCCAACAAGCCCTGGCGTACCTTCCAGTATTGGACCGGCAAGAATTGGCTGAGCAGGGTGAGCGGCGGCGGGTTTTGTTCCAGATCGGTGAGCATTTCGTTAAGAGCCTGCTCCACTTCCGGCCGCGCCCAATAGTAGCGAATGCGGTCGCTGTAGCTGTACTTGCGGGCGAGCGCCTGCTGCGAAGCCTCGCCGGGGTAGTATTTGCGCCAGTATCCAGGATCTGAGAGCATAGCCGCCTCCAACACCGCCGGCAGGCGCGTTTCCCCGCGCCACTCTTGTTGAATAGTTGCCAGGGCAAAGACTGCTTCACGAAAGGCGAAGGTGAGTGCCGGACCGACCTTGAGGATGGCAAAATGATCGTTGACCATCTGGCGCAGAGCTGCAGGGGTCTGGTAATCGGTGGAATGAGCTTCGTACACCAGGCGCGGCTGGCTTTCGATAAAATGGGAGAGCTGCGCAGCCGCCTGAGGATCGTATTCCAGGACGAAATCATCGCCAAATTCCACACCCGGCTGGACGACGAGGGCGATTACCCGCTCCCATGCATCTCGAAGGCCGCGTGCCAGAAAAGCCTGGCGGTGGAGTTCAATTGTCCGTTCGGCATCCTCAATCCGGGTGATTGCAACACCGTGCTTTTCCTGCTGCGCCCCGCCCGGCGGCGGCACTTCCGTGCCGATGACATAGACCAGCTTGCCAGGAGCGACCTTTTCAGCTTCCTGGCATAAGTCCGCGGCCCGCTCCGCTGCGATGGAGGGTTCCAGGGGGATAGCGTCCCCGCCAAGCGGCATGCTGGCGTCCAGATGAAGCTTGGCGAACCCCTGACGAGCGAAATCGCTTACCAATCGGTGTGCATTTTTCATGGCTATAGCAGCCGGTTCTGTTGCCCAGGGGTTGGGCCCCAGGTGATCTCCACCAAGCACCAGGCGCTCCGGGGCAAAGCCGATCTCGGCGGATATCTGGCAGACAAATTCTACGAATCCAGCAGCGTCCATGCCAGTATAACCGCCAAATTGATTTACCTGGTTAGAGGTGGCTTCCAACAGCAGAAAGATGTCAGCGTCCAGCGCCTGTTGCATACATGCTGCGATCACGTGGCGGTTTGCCGAACAGACGGAGAAAATGCCCCCGCTTCCGTCTTCTTTATGGTGTCGGATGGCTTGCATGAGAGCCTGGGTTGATAAATCGGGTGTCGGCATCGTTAATGTGGGCGTTAGTCTGGCTTTGTACTGTGGGTTTCAAGCGTTTGCGCTGATTAACCGGAGGCAAGTGAGCGACCGAACTTCCGCCGGTGTTCCTTGAGCAGCTCGTGGTTCACCTGCACGGCGCGACCGGCGCGTTTGTCTTCGATGGCTTGCTCGTACACTGACAACATCCGCAGGGCTTGCTTCCGAATGTCGAAGAGGCGAGCTGTCTCTAACGCATTGGAGCGCAGTCGCTGGAGTAGCTGGCTATCTTCCAGCAATCGCAACATCGCTCGCGCCAGATCATCGCTGTCTTCGCGGGTGAGCAGTCCTTGTACGCCATCGGTGACGACTTCGTTGATGCCGGTAGCCTGGACGGCAACGACCGGTAGCCCGGCAGACAGCGCTTCTATGATCACTAAACTTTGTGTTTCTCTTACCGAGGCAAAGCAAAACAGCTCACCAGCTTTGAGGTGAGCGGGAACCTGTTCAAAAGGGACCAGACCGGTAAAGGTCACCCGGTCTCCTATCCCTAACTCGGCAATGGTTTTTTCCAGTTCCTCCCGCTGAGGACCGTCGCCGATTACCATCAGGTGCGCTTCGCTATGTTGCCTGGCTACCTGGGCAAAAGCGGTCAATAGCAAGCCCCAGTTCTTTTCTATGGAAAGCCTGCCCAGAGTGACCAGTGTGCGTCGCCTTTCCAAGCCATATTTCTGACGGATTGCGTTTCCATCCGCCTGTTGGAAAGGGAGTAAGTCGATGCCGGTGGGGATGGTGGTAATGCGCTCCTGGATGCCGCCATATTCTCGCAACATGCGCTGTATTCCTTCGCTTGGTGTGATCACGTGCTGACAGCGTTGAATATAGCGAGCAAGCCAATCCACGATGACGTCGTTGATGAAGGCTTCGCTGAACGGGACGATGTGGCTATAAACTGTATAGCGCGTGTGGAAGGTGAAAACGAGTGGCAGATTATGCTTTTCGGCTTTGTTAGCGGCCACCTGTCCAAGGACGACTGGATGGTGGCTGTGGACGATGTCCGGCTTGAGGATGGGGAAAACCCAGTCAATGTGGGCTGAGACCGGCAAAGGGAAAGAATAATCAAAGTCAGGTAGCTCGATAGCTGGGTAGCGGAAGATAAAAGGCTCAATATCTATGTAATCATGCGCTTCGGGGGCGAAAACAAACACCTGATGTCCAAGGTGTATTAGCGCCTCGCGGAAAGCGCTGACAGAGCGGACAACACCGTTGATGTTCGGCTTGTAGGTGTTGGTGAAGTGAGCGATGTGCATATACAGTATGAATCGCCTTGATCACCTGTATTATACCCTTACGAGGGAGCGAGTTATTTGGGGAAGCGCTCTGAGCCTCGATAGCGATCGTCAACGGCGTTCGCCGCCTGGGTTCGGGTGAGCGCTCTCCCAGGCTTTGAGAAATTCGCGCGCCTGTTCAGAATTGTGCAGGAAGGCAAAGCGCGCTACCTGACGCCCAACCTCTTTGAGGGCGTTCTCCAGGCGTACGTCTTTGATGCGACCGTCAGCTTCAAATAGGCGCCAGCCTTCGGACAACGAAACCTGTTCTGGCACTACCCAGGCATGCAGGGCTCGACCGACGGTGCGCAAACCGGTGAGGGCATTGGCGGCGCCCATTTTCCCACCAGATACGGCTACGAGCCCAACCATCTTGCCGGCGAATTCGTCAAACCCCATCAGATCCAAAGCATACTTAAGGATGCCGCTGAAGCTGCCGTGATACTCTGGGCTGCCCAGGATGATGCCATGGGCAGCCTGGAAATCCTGGCGCATACGCGCTACGCCTGGGGAGGGATGTTTGCTCTCAAATTCATCTTCAGAGAACGCGAGCCCATATTCGCGCAAATCGAGCAGGCGCGTCTCAGCGCCAAGTTCACTGGCGCCCTGCAGGGCTATGGCGACTGCCATGCGGGTGTAGCTTTGCTCGCGCAAGCTGCCGCTGACGCCAACAACGCGAATGGTGGAAATTGGCTTTTCGTTCAAGGCAAATCCTTGCTGCTATGGCAGCCCTTGATCCCAGAAGATCATAAAAAACAACTTGAATGCCCTGTCCAGCCTGAACGGCAATGCCGGGCTGTTAATGTGCGCCGGACTGCTCAAAGTCCGTCGAATAAATCGTCGAGGTGCAATCCCGGAGGCGGCTCAGGCCAGGCGAGGGCAAAGTGTTCACGGCTCATCAGGCGCTTGACGAGCGGTTCTGGCAATCGGCGAAAAAGGTTCTTGGGTCCAAATTGTGTGCGGTGGCAGTTGAGCGCCTGCCATTTGTCTTCCACTGTGGAGGAAACGTCGAGAACGACGTGCACCTGCTCATCTGGCCAGCCGCGTTCTTCAAAGCGGGCAAATTCGGATACATCCTCGCCAAGCGCAATGAGCTGATCGCGCATCTCAAGAAAGAAACTGCGCGGGATGGCGGTGTAGAAAAGCCGTTTTGCCCGGTGAGCCTGGCCAAGTGTGGGGAATTTGGCAGGGTCCGCGGCGGCGTGAAATGCGGCTACCGTGTGGCGATGGATGGCGATATGATCCGGATGACCGTAGCCGCCATCTGGCTCAAAGGTAACGATGACGTCCGGTTTGACGCGGCGCATGATGCCCACCAGAGTTTGGACTACAGCCTCGGCAGGAGCGTTAATCAGTGCACGTGGATCAAGGTTCTCTGGCGTGCCTGCCATGCCAGAGTCGCGATAATCCAGGAAAATAAGCTCGGCAATGCCCATGGTTTCAGCAGCGCAGCGTAGTTCCGATTCGCGCACAGCTCCCAGTGTCTCCGGAGTGGCGTAACTGGGGTCGGCGATTTCGCCAACCTCGCCGCGAGTGGCGCAGACCAGCACAACGCGCACCCCGGAAGCGGCATAGCGCGAGAGGGAACCGCCGGTGCCGAAAGCCTCGTCATCGGGGTGTGCAAAGACGGCTAATAGAGTGGAGTTCATGGATGAAATTCGTCCCGATATAGTTTGACTAAGTTCTACTGATGGAGATCAGCGTTGAAATTATACCGAAATTATCAAAAAAACAAGGGCAAAGCATCGGCTGCAGCTCTGCTTGTCAGAGTTGAAAGCAACGCCAATGTTTTGCCCTTGTACAATTGCTAAGCCGGCATGGCTTCAGCTTCCTTGATGATCTCAATTTCCAGGTTGATCTGAATCTTCTCCCCAACCAGCACACCACCGGTCTCGAGGGCTACATTCCAGGTTAGATTCCAGTCCTTGCGGTTGATTTCTGTGGTAGCGCTGAAGCCAGCGACGGATTGTCCCCAGGGGCTTTTTGCCATACCGTTGAAGACGACATCCAGGACAACAGGTCGGGTGATGTCGCGGATGGTCAAATCACCGAAAACGCGACCATGGTTGGCGTCAATGAGCTCCACCCGCTGACTTTTGAAAGTGATGAGCGGGAAAACATCTGCGTTCAGAAAATCAGGCGAACGCAGGTGAGCGTCGCGCTGCGGCTCGCGGGTGTTAATGCTGGCGGCTTCGATCTGCACATCGACGCGTGAACGGGCAGGATCGGCTTCATCGAAGTCCACTACACCGTTGAAGCGTTCGAATCGTCCACGAACAGTGGAGATCATCATGTGCCGAACGCTAAAGGTGATTTCGGAGTGGGCGGGATCAATTTTCCAGGACATTGAGGTTTCCTCCTTTGTGATGAAGTGATTTTGCTTTGATATAAAGCATTATCATACAATAATGTATGATATCAAACTAATTGGTGAAAAAAATTTAGTCGGCCTTGTTTTTCAGTGGGGGTGTGTCGCTCTGATTTGTTTGTGGAAGGCCGAGCTTGCGGCATAGTTCGCCCAGGGTGGCCTGCTCCTGGGGGGTGAGGACGCTCATCTCTTCGGTAATGGCGGCAATATGGGCAGGTAAAATCTGGCTGATCAATTGATGACCCGCCTCGGTGAGGCTCACCTGTACCTTGCGGCGGTCGGTGGTGTCGCGCAGACGGCGAACCAGGCCGCGTTTTTCCAGATTGTCGATTACGAGGGTGAGATCGCTGGAACTCCTCAAGATCTTTGCGCCGAGCTCCGACTGGCACATTCCGCCCAGATGATAAAGAACTTCCAGCACCCCAAACTGGCTGGGAGTGAGTTCTCCCTGCGTGCCGCGCTGAGACAGGCGCGTCAATAGCGACTCAACAGCTCGAGTGAGTTTGATAAAAGTATTGAGTGCCAGGGTTTCCTGAGGTGTGCCGCGGTAATGCGTTGGCATAATTGCTCGATATCCAATAATTTGATGTATAAATATTACCATTGTGGTGAGGTTTTGTCAAGCTTAAAATCGGCTTTCGAATAACAGCACAACCAGTGGGTCTTTGGCTGGATCGTCCGTGTTCCCGTCCCCGGATGGATAGTCGTATTGCGAAAAAACAGCGGCGCGGAATTCGGTTAGAATTGCATCAGCTCAGTTGCCAGGTAAAAGGCAACCGCGGTTATGCATTTGCGACGAAAGTATATATCATAGTACATGCCAGGAGTTTCGCGGATGAAGAGCTATATGATCTTTACAGGAATATTGGCTGCCTTTCTGATATTGTCTGCTTGCACCTTGCAAGGCAAGCCTACCTCAACGACTGCATCTACTCCGACAAGCAGCTCTGCCCCACCCCAGATGGGAATTGACCCAACGCCCTACCGGTTGAGCTGGTTTCTCAACGAGCAAGGTGAGCGAACTTACCCGCTGGCGGATACAGAAATAACCCTGGCTTTTATCGAAAACCGCATCGCCGGCAGCTCTGGTTGTAACCGCTATAGCGCCGAGGCTCAGATGGAGGGCGGACGGTTGCAGGTTGGGGCAATCGAAACCACTTTGATGGCGTGCGCGGAGGCGCTTATGGCACAAGAGGCAGCCTATCTGCGCGCCTTAGAGACTGCGACGTCTTATGAAATAACGAATCAGTCCCTGACAATCTCCAATTCCGAGGGAAAGATCGTGTTGGCATTCGCCAAAATCTCCCCGCCGCCATTGGCAGGCACAGGTTGGACTTTGACTGCGTATAACAGCCCAAATCGGGGTTTTCTCAATGTGCTGACGGGCAGCGTTATCACACTTGAGTTTGAAGATGATGGCAAGCTAACCGGTTCGACGGGATGCAACACCTTTACGGCGAGTTATCAGGTGGATGGCGAGAAGATTCAAATCAGGTCGTTGGTTAGTACGCGCAACAATTGCAACGCCCCGGGAGGGCTGATGGAACAGGAGGAGGCTTATCTGCGGTCGTTGCAGGAGGCTACCCGTTATGCTGTAGAGGGCGAGATGCTCCACCTGTATGATCTTCATGGCAACCACCTGGCAGAGTTCCGGGCTAACCGATAAAGCCGGGAACGAAATGATGATTATCCTCAAACCTGAAACGATTTATGGAGGCGGGGATGGCAGGCGAGCAGGATTTTCGGCTAGATGGGAAAGTAGCGTGGGTGACGGGGGCTTCGCGTGGCATCGGCCTGGCGATCGCAGCAACGTATGCAGCAGCAGGCGCAAAGGTGGTGCTCACCAGTCGCAAGCAAGAGGGGGTAGATGCTGCGGCAGCGCAAATCCAAGCCGCCGGGGGTGTGGCTTTGCCGGTGGCAGCCCATACGGGCGATAGCGAAGCAATCCGGCGCCTGGTTGAACAGGTTGTGGAGGTTTTCGGCGGGATTGACATTCTGGTAAACAATGCGGCAACAAACCCTCATTTTGGGCCGATCCTGACCGCTGAAGAGAGTCATTGGAGCAAAATTTTGGATGTAAACGTTGTTGGTTACTTTCGCACCATCAAAGCATGCATGGATACTTTTCGCCAGCGCGGCGGGGGCAAGGTAATCAACCTGGCATCCGTAGCAGGTCAGGTTTACCAGCCGGGGATGGGCGTGTATTGCGTGAGCAAGGCGGCGGTGATCATGCTCACCCAGGCACTGGCAGTGGAGCTGGCGGCGGAGAACGTGCAAGTCAACGCCATCGCCCCGGGATTCGTCAAAACGCGCTTTAGCAGCCTGCTCTGGCAGAACCCGGAACTGTACGCTCAAATCATTCGGATGATCCCAATGGGACGGATGGCCTTGCCAGAAGAAGTGACCGGGGCGGCGTTGTACCTGGCGTCGCCAGCGGCGAGCTTCACGACCGGAGCAATATTCACCGTGGACGGCGGGCAGCTAGCTGGTCGAGGGTTTGCCGCATTAGGGTGACCGCAAATATCAGGGATATTCTTTGAGGTTATCCAGCCAACCATTGCGTCGGATACGCAGGAGCTGGCACAATTTCAGGTCGTAGAATAGTGAAATGTTGTGGATGAGGCGAGGGTTATCGGCTTCGAGCGCAAAGCGCAGACATCGAGCCCGTTCGTATAGCCGCATTGCTCTGTCGTAAACCGCCTCATATGCCCGGGTATGTAGCAGAACAGCCTGGATTTGCGAGAAGGGAATCCGCCTGTTCCAATACTCATGTAGTTGGTCATGCAAATCCACCTGTTGGTGCGCGAATAGAACTGGTAGTGTGACGTTACCCTTGGTTAGATCCTCTTCCACATCTGCCAGTTCATCAATCATTTGACGCAGGACACCGAACAAGCGCAGGTAGCGTTGCATATCGCCTGAAATAGGTAGCTCGTAGTACTCCAGGACAGCACCTACGAAAGCAGACATGTAGCCGCAAAGGGAACGATAATATGCTTTATCAACAAAATCAGCCTCCAGGTCCACCTCAGGGATATTATAGCGACCATTTAACTCGAGGAGGATTGACTCGGTCACTTGTGCATAAATATTATTTATTGTGAGAGCCAAAGAAGGACCATTAGTCAGGTTGAGTAGAATGTCTTGTGCACGGTAGACCAGGTGGAAACCTTCGCACAAAGCCTTGCGCTCAGGAGGAGCGTCGCTGTCAGACCAACGATCGAGTGCCAGAATTGGCAAAGAATAGCCTAAAAGAAAGGCTTTGCATAAAGTCAGGAAACCCAGATCAATAGCCTGTAAGCTTTCCGCGGCGACAAATGCCGGGTATAGATGTCGGGAGCATTTGGGAAGATATGTCGGTAGCGCTTGATGTTGGACCTCTCTGCGAAGTTCTCCGAAGAGGTGTTGTAATTCAGGGGCATATCTGATTCTTAACGCGGCGATGATTCGCCGGTCGAATCCAGTCGGGTCAGCGTGGATCTCAGCAATTTGGTAAGGGAACAAAGAATCGGGATAATGCAGGCTCAAGTGGTTAGTTCCTGGCCATTGTTCCAGAGCTCTTCAAACTCGCGGCGGAAAGTGTTGTAAAGCGGTTTCTCGCCTGTTTTTATGCAGTGAAGAGCGGGGGATTCGTCGCCAGAGGCACTGTTCAAGTTGAAGGTGGCGTAGACTTCTTTCTCGGTGCCATACATCCCGCAGGGTACCATGGGGTGGGTCTTGACCAGAAAACGGGGGCGCGCATTAGCAGGAAGTTTTGCCTGATACTCCTTCAATAGGGAAAGCGATTGTGAATTGTTGCTAATGATAATTTTGACAGATTTCTTTGGGTTTGCCAGTATCGTTTTGAACAGATCTTTGACACGTGTGTACTTGATCGCGCTGAAGTTGCGCGAAGCGATGAATACCTGCTGTCCATTCTCGATGCAGGTGTGGATCTGGTTAACATCAAATTCATTGCGAGAGGCGGCAATGGCGGCAACGCCGAGGTCATGCAATCGTTTGGCGGAGCCCTGCATAGCGATCAGATCATTGAGTAAAGCAATGGTGGGTTCCTGGCCAAAGAGCAAGTATATTCCAGCAAGTACACCGATAGAGATTAAAGTGGCCGATATTTGCAGCAGAATCTCTCTGATATCTAAGGTCACGCCGCGGATGACCGCGTTGGGGATCAGTTGAGAGATGAGGAAGAGGAACAAGCCAATGATGAGGATGAGCAAGCTGTAGCGTTTCATCTTTCGTTACCCTTTGGGGTGTCTCGCGTAGTATGCGTCGCTGCTGACATGCAGGATGGTTGTTCCACCCTCCAGGACAAGTAAACCATAATAACAATAATGTTCATCATTCAGGATGGCAGGCAGAAACAAGTTTTGATTGGGGACCATTTGCGGAAGCTCATCCAACTGGCTGATGGGGTGCCATGCCAGGGAACCTTCGCCAATTTGTTCGGTGAGGGCTCCTTCAAAGCGATCAGAGAGGAAGATGAACACCTGGCGTGCCTCCTCTGTTTCATCCAGAATCATGATTGAGCCGCGCAATCGCAGGTTGGTCAGGGTGAGGCCGGTTTCTTCGAAGGCTTCCCGCTGGGCAGATGCAAGGATGTCTTCATCCGCTTCCACCTTGCCACCGATGCCAATCCACTGACTTTCGAAAATTTTGTGAGCGGCTCTTTTCATCAGCAAGATTCGGTCCCCATCGCGAATATAGATGAGTGTTAGGGGTACAACCTGTTTGGGGAAGGATTGGATGGACATCTAGTCCTGATTGGGCGCTGTAAAATTTGGGTGACTAAAACAAGTATACCTCAGAAGAAATTCCCGATCAGCCGAATCGCCTGTCAGATTTGAGGTGGCGCGCTTGACGGACGGCGTTCTGAAGCCAACCAATACGCACCGGGGAAGGATGATCAAAATCGGGGATGAATGGCTTCAGGTCGAGCAGCGGCGTACCATCCAGGATGTCCAGGTTGCCGACGTGGAGGATATTCTCCTGGATGCGAAACAGTTGCACCACGGAAAGCCCAATTGGATTGGGACGTACAGGTGCGCGAGTGGCAAAGACGCCGCGAGGTTCAGAGTCCAGGAAAGGGGTCACAATCAGACGTGGAGCGCCAGCCTGGTGAAAGTGATAGATCAGGATGACATGCGAGAATCCGTCCAGGTCTTTCAAGCCGGGAGCATATTCGGGCAAAATCTCCACTGTTCCCGGCGCGCTAATTTCTCCGCAGGGTTGAATGGGCATTTGTGAAAGGTCATTAAACGGGCTGTGTATCACGCCAATGGGTTGAAAAGTGATCTTATCCATCATAAAATGCTCCGGCCGTCCTTCAGATAACGGCAATACTCGCAGGTCTCTCCGCTGGGGGGCGGTTGGGGGTTTTCCAGTATGGCGAGCACGTGGTCAATAAATGCGAGGAAGCCGTCCAGGTCACGGGGAATTTCCAGCCAAGTGGCATTGCCCAGGTAAGCGATGCTTGCTCCAAAAACCTGCATGCCTACCGGTTCGACGCAGAGTAAACCAAGGCGGGAGATGGGCGCCAACCCCAGGCTGCGCTCGGCAGGGTTCTCCAAAGCGTAGAGATACGCATGGAGTTGGCGGCTGTAAAAAGGTACATGGGAGGGATTGGGCTCAACGGTCTTGAAATCCACCAAACCATAGCTGCCATCGGTAAACTCGACCACACTATCGAACTTGCCGCGCAGGTAGCAGGTAGAGCGGCGCTGCGGCAGGTAGATGGGTTGGGAGACCACCCACCGTTCGCTAAATCGCACAATTCCCGCCGGCAACACGGGGGCAATCTCTGCAGTAGACCTGTCCTGAAAATATTCTTTCATCAGTCGGTCAATGCGGGAAAAGATCTTGGGAAAGGCAGGCGCTGGGCGGTTGAAACCGTGCACCACTTTCAGGTAGAAGCATCGCGGACATTCATCCCACAAAAAGGTCAGGTCGGAGGGGGATAGTTTCCAGGGAGTGGGCAGTCTATTCATGAGATACATCATAATTGCATTTTGCTAGAACATCAACTATACTGACACAATGATGCCTGAGGAGAGCCCTGCTGCTCAGCCACGGTGTAATCTCTGGCATTTTGTGGTACTCTTCGGATTGCTAGTGCTGCTTTTGGCTGAGTTTCTCTATGTCAGTCAGGCGCCGCTGCTTTCCGACGAATCGTTCAACTTCCGCCAGATCAGTCGCTTTCGCCGCGGCGATTTCAGCATGGAGCCGCTAATGAACGTCATCCCCGGCTACCATGCCTTGGTTGCGTTGGGTTTGTTCATCAGCGGCAGGACGGGAGCTTTCTCAGCGCGACTGATTTCGATGGCAATTTCAGCAGCGACGATCTTGCTCTTCTACTGGCTTACGGCAAAGGTGGATGGCAACCCATCCCTGTCCAAAACGCTGCAGTTCTCATTCTTTCCGCTACTCTTTCCATTCTTTTCGCTGATATATACCGATATCCTGGCGTTGTTGTTGGTCCTCTCAGGTTTCTACCTGACCCTGGAGAAACGATACACCCTGGCGGGTTTGGCTGGTATTGCGAGTGTGCTGGCGCGCACCAACAATATCAGTTGGCTGGTTTTCCTGTTTGCATATACCTGCTCTGGGGAGTATGGTTGGAACTGGCGGAGAGCCTGGCAAGAACGCGGACGCTTATTGCGGATGACGGGGGCTTATTGGCTCGGTTTTGCCCTGTTCGCAGTGTTTCTGGTGGCCAACCAGGGCATCGCTATTGGCGATAAATCCACCCAACCGTTGTTTAAGTTCGAGCTGGGTAACCTGTATTTCTTGCTTTTTCTCTTTCTATTCCTGTTTTTACCGCAAAACCTGGCGCTCTTGTCGCGCGTGGTACGGCTCGTATTTCGCCATCTCTGGATTCTCCCGGCGTTCCTGGTGTTATTTCTTGTATTCACCCTTAGTTTTCACAATACACATCCCTATAACAATGTCTATCCCGATTACTATGTGCGAAATGCCCTGTTAATGGCTGTGGATGCTCATTTTGGATGGAAAATTGCCTATTTTGTACCGATTGCGCTCTCTATAGTCTTGTTAGCAGTTGTCCGCCTGGGAAGTCGTGTGCATTACTGGATTTACCCATTCACCCTGCTCAGCCTAATACCATTTTGGCTGGTTGAGCCGCGCTATTATTTTGTTCCGCTGAGTCTGTTTATCCTGCTCCGTCAGCAGGTCGGAAAGAAATGGGAATGGCTGGGAGTGGCTTACAACCTGACCTGTTCACTGGCATTACTGTACCTGATCCGCAATGAAATCCTGTTTATCTGATCTGTCTCGGGCTGACTAAAACGCCTGCTTTCCGGCGTTCCCAAGCTCCGCTCTGAAGTCGAAACCCCATATGTCAACATCAGAGGTTAATCGTTGATGAGAAACCGATTCTATTCGTCATATATTCCACCCAATATCGTCATAATAATCAGATATTTCAACTGCCAAAGAAGGAGACTGAAAAGATGAATGTCAAATCACGTTCGATCATCCCATTATTGGTTGTGGGCGTTCTGTTGCTCATAGCTGTTGGCGCAGCTTCTGCCAGCGGGCTCGTCGCCAGAGGAATTTTGTTCCAAGAGACCGAAGAAGTTGAAGTGTTTGGCAGCGTTGAACAACTGACCCCTGACTTCATTACAGTTGCCGGCAGATTGATCCGCCTCACCCCGCTAACCGAGTTCAAGCAGGCTGTTGTAGTGGGCGATTTCGTCAAGGTCCATGCGATTTTCAACGCTGATGGCAGCCTGACCGCGCGAGAGATTGAGCTTAGCTTCGACGGCGCTGTCAATGACAACGGCGGTGACGACAACGGCAACGTCAACGGTGACGACGATAATGGCAACGTCAACGGCGATGATGACGACAACGGGAACATCAATGGCGACGATGACGACAACGGCAACGTCAACGGAGACGACGACAACAGCAATATCAACGGCAATGATGATGACGATCGTAGAGGCAATAGCAACCAAAACGGCGATGATGATGACGATCGTGGCGGCAACAGCAACCATAATGATGATGACGATCACAATAGCAACCAGAATGACGATGATGACGATGATGACGATGATGACCGCGGCGGGAAAGGTAACAGCAACGATGACGACGATGATGACGACTAATCAGTAGCTTGAGAACGACAGGAAAGAGTCCAGGGCGAGAGTCTCTCTCGCCCTGGTATGTTTTCGCAGATAGAGTTCTACTACCTGGGATGATTAGCTGTCGTATATCCTGAACTTGCGAATTGGTGATGGATTGAAGGTCGTCGGCGCTTCTATCCCGGGAAAGCTACCACCAATGCGTCATAATACGTTCCGGCACCAAAGCCATCAATTAACAGATGGTCGCCGCGGCGGATTTTGGGCAGGTGGCGCAGGAAAGCGATCATATTAGAGGCGGCGCTTACGTTGCCGAACTCGCTCAGCAACCAGGGCATCGGGATGAGGATGCCTTCGTTGTGCAGGTGTTTTTCCTTGAGCTTGTTGATTTTCAGGTTAGCGTGATGGACGATGCCGAGAGGTAAGGGCTGGTTGGACTTGCCGCGCGCTTCCATCAAATTGCGGTACTTGTGATAGACCTCGCGCACCACGCTGACGCCCGAACGGACGAAGAGTTTCACCATTCCCATCATACCGGCCATTTCGATGGGCTTGTCGCCTTCTGGTTCATGCATCAGTCCGGCAAGGCGGATATGGTTTTCGCCAGCATATGAGGCTTCGATGTTCGAGCCTTCTGGTTTACGCTGCCCGGAGTGGGGGTAGAACATGTGCACGGCAAGCACCCCCTCTTCGTCAAAGACTTCATGGGACTTGCCAGCCAGGAGTTGCATGGTCTCGCCGGGAATGACGCCGATTGCACCGCATCCGTTGCCGAAGAATTGCAGGGCATTGACGTCCTGGGAATGCTCTATGAAACGACTCAGCCCTTCGATGCCGCCCACAAGCACCTTCTTACCATGCAACTCATCTGCCAGGTTTCGTTCCATGCCGACTTCGGTACTCAGATCGCGGTTCAGTGCCAGGTGCAATGCGCCAACGGAACCATCACAAGCCTTGTGCACGCTGACCTTGATAGCGCTATCCCGGATACCAGCGCGACGGGCGATCTGTTCGGTGTAGTCTGGCGCAATCGGGCCGCTGGTGCCGATGAGCACGCCTTCCACCTCGCTCGGCTGCCAGCCGCATGCCGCCGCGGCGGCGCGCAGCAGGCGCGCTCCCACCTCGACCTCGACTTGCAGGTGCTCCTCGCTGCTGAGATTGGCAATGTGGTGACGGTAATGAAATCCAAGCTGGCTCAGATCCATGCGCGCTGCTGGATCGATGGGTTTCCCCAGGCGTTTTTCGATCAAATCCATCAGGCGAGAGTTATCATAGCTTTCTCCCCATGCCCCATATGCGCCACCAAGGCCGAGCTCTGGGTTGTAGACCTGTTCTAAACCGATGGGAATGCCCCCGCCGATGGGGATAGTATCTACCTGTACGTTGGGTTGTTCAAAGAATGGCGGCGGTGGTTGGTTTTCGACGTCCAGGCTGCCATTATCTGCCTGAGGGATCTGGAGCTTGTTCATAAGCCATTCATCCTATTTCCGGTCTCATTTATGAGAGTAATGCAGGCATTTTACCCTAATGCACCTGCATGTCAAGGAGCAGGAAATGGCCGGAATTCGGTTAAAATTCCATCGCGGAGAAAATACCATGAGCACACAGACGAGCTATCACATGACGCCAGATGAGTTTCGCCGCTATGGCTGGCAGGTAATTGACTGGATTGCAGATTACTACGAGCAGTTGGAGACCTTCCCGGTTCTTTCACCGGTCGAACCAGGGCAGATCCGGTCGGCGTTGCCGCCGCAGCCACCGCAGCAAGGAGAACAGTTCGAAGCCATCCTGGCTGATATGAATCGCGTCATCCTGCCCGGCGTGACCCACTGGCAGTCGCCGAACTTCTTTGCCTTTTTCCCAGCTAACGCTTCTGCGCCGGCGATCCTCGGCGACTTGCTTTCTTCCGGACTTGGCGTACAAGGAATGCTCTGGACTACCAGTCCAGCCTGCACCGAGCTGGAAACCCATGTCTTAGATTGGGTCGCAGAGATGCTGGCGTTACCGGAGCAATTCAAATCAACTGGTGCTGGCGGTGGAGTGATTCAGGATAGTGCTTCAAGCGCCACGCTGTGCGCGTTGCTGGCTGCCCGTGAGCGCGCCACCAACCTGGCAAGCAACGAGCGAGGGTGTGATGGCCGCCTGACAGCTTATGCATCTACCCAGGCGCATTCTTCGGTGGAAAAGGCGGTAAAAATTGCTGGCATAGGTCGGCAGAACCTGCGGCTGGTGGATGTAGATGAAAACTTCGCCATGCGCCCGCAAGAGCTACGCCGTTTGATCGAGCAGGATCGCCAGGCAGGGTTGCAGCCATGTTTCGTCTGTGCAACGGTTGGCACCACCTCATCCAACGCCATTGACCCATTGCCGGAAATCGGCGAGATCTGCCGCCAAAACGGTTTGTGGCTGCATGTGGATGCAGCTATGTCCGGCACGGCAGCAATTTGCCCGGAATTCCGCTTTATTCATGCTGGATTGGAATACGCAGATAGCTATGCCTTCAACCCGCATAAATGGATGTTCACCAATTTCGATTGTGATTGCTTTTATGTGGCGAACCGGGCAGCGTTGATTCAGGCGCTAAGCATACTGCCGGAGTATCTGCGCAACAAAGCGACCGAATCTGGAGCTGTTATCGATTATCGCGATTGGCAGGTGCCGTTAGGTCGGCGTTTCCGCGCTTTGAAGTTGTGGTTTGTGATTCGTCATTACGGGGTGGAGGGGCTGCAGTACCATATTCGCCAGCACGTGGCGCTGGCGCAGGAATTCGCCGATTGGATCAGGGATTCAGCCGACTTTGAGCTGGCAGCGCCGGTTCCACTCAACCTGGTCTGCTTCCGCCACAAGGGCGGTGACGAGACGAACCGTCGCCTGTTGGAGCGCCTGAATCGCAGCGGTTTTCTCTACCTGACCCATACCAGCCTGAATGGCAAATTTACCCTGCGCTTTTGCGTGGGCCAAACCAACACCGAACGGCGCCATGTGGAGCAGGCGTGGCGGTACATTCAGGATTATGCGCAGGAGTTATGAGGGCGAAGCATCCGCTCAATGGATGCTTCGCCCTGGTGGTCATGCAGCTTGCGCCTGGCCTTTGCCGATGGCGCTCAGAGGTGGATAGAGCGAGCGGAAGTTGACGTAGGCTTGATCGTACAGGGAGCGTAATTCGGCATTGGGAGCAAATTCAGCCCCGGTGAGGCGGATCACCTTTTCCACAGCGGCGAAATCGGGGTAGATACCCAGTCCGACGGCAGCGGTCATGGCTGCGCCGCGGGCGCAGGCGTCGAGCGGGCCTTCCACCTGGCGCAGGCGAACGTTCGTGACATCGGCGAGTATCTGCAACCAGATTTTGCTGGCTGCCCCGCCGCCAATGACGTTCACATCCTGCGGCGGCACGCCGGCTTTCGCTAGCGCATCGAAAATCCAACGCAAGTGGTGACCACAGCCTTCCAGGATGGCGCGCGCCATGTGCCAGCGGGTGTGATTTAGACCCAGCATAACAAAACCGCCGCGCACCAGATCGTCGTCGAGGGGGGCGCGCTCTCCCCATAACCAGGGCAGAAAGAGCAATCCTTCCGCGCCCGGGGGCGTCTCCAGGGCTTTGTGGTCAAGATAGGCGAAGAGGTTGAGGCCGAGCTTTTTCGCTTCTTCCTCATCCTCTTTGCTGAAGAGATTTTCCACAAACCATTTGAGACATCCGCCGGCGTTGTCCATCTCGCCACCCAGGATGAAGGAGGATGAATCACAACTAACGCCCGGCGCGATGCCCTCAGCATCGAGGATAAAATCTTTGACAGAGGCGAAAACCCAGGCTGAGGTCCCCAGGTATAGATGCACACGCCCATGTGAGATAGCTCCGGATCCGATCACCGCACAAGGTACGTCGCCGCCGCCACTGATCACCGGTATACCTTCTACCAGGCCGAGCTCCTCTGCTGCCTGCTTTGTCAGCCTGCCCACCACCTGTGTGGAGGGCATCACCGGTGGGAGCATGTCTTTCGGAACACCCATCACCCCCAGGACCTCATCCCACCAGTCCATGGTGTAAGGGTTGAGGTACGTGGTGGCGATAGCCAGGGTCAAATCGGTGCCGTACTCGCCGGTCATGCGGAATTGCAGATAGTCTTTACAATCCAAAAACTTATAAGTTTTGGCGAAGATCTCCGGCTCATTATTCTTAATCCAAAGCACCTTAGCGCTGGGCGCTTTGCCGGTGATGAAGGGGAAGCCCGTCGCTGCGACCAGGTATTCAGCCTCTTTTTGGGCGCGCGAATCCAGCCAGATCATCACCCGCCGCAAGGGTTTGCCATCTTTATCCACCGGCACGGTGCCAACCATTTGGGCATCCATGCTCATCCCAATCACCTGGGATGGTTGGATGCCGGCTTTGGCAAGCATTTCATGGGTGGTGGCGACGATCGCCGCCCACCACTCCTCTGGGTCTTGCTCAGCGCCACCATCCGGGCTGTAGTAAACCGGATAGCGCCGTTCAGCAGAAGCTATCACCCGCCCTGTCAGGTCGGTTAGGGCTGCTTTTACGGCACTGGTGCCCAGGTCGTGTGCGATCAGGTATTGTTCGGTCATGGTTGGCCTCCTTACACTTCAAACACCAGGTCAAGCAGGTTTTTCAAAAATTCAGCGACTGCGCCCTTGGTATAGACATTGCTGGTAAGCCCGTACACGGGAGTCAGCATTCCGACCATCTGAGGATGGGTTTTTACATACGCTACTGCCTCCTTGAGGTCTGCCAGGAAGCGCTCGGCGAATTCTGGTTGAGCATGGCGGATGGTGAGCGCGATGTGCAGGGCTGGTGGGAGTTGCAAGGGATTCAAGCTCCATCCTTTTTTGCTCATGTGATCCGAAACGGCATAGATGTCCAGTTCGTCGGAGGTAAAGGCAATCACGAAGAGGGGGTCGCCGATCAGACGCAGCTCAGGGATCTGGCGAATGCCCTGCTTGATAGCATCGGCGGTTTCCAGGATACGGCGTGCGGCGTCCAGGTAACCTTGCTCACCCATCGAGACCATCGCTGCCCAGCAGGCGGCGCTGAGGGCGCCAGGGCGACTGCCGGCCATCGTGGGCGAGAAATACAATCCGCCAGGCCACTCGGTGGTGGTGTAGAACTGATAATGGCGCAGCTTACGGCCACGGTAAAGCACCACCGAAGTGCCTTTGGCGGCGTAGCCGTACTTGTGGGTGTCGGCAGACATGGAGGTCACGCCAGGCAGGCGGAAATCAAACGGTGGCACCGGGTAGCCCAGTTTTTCCGCCCAAGGCAGGATAAAACCTCCAAGGCAGGCGTCGGTGTGAAAACCGATGCCGTGCTGGCGGGCAAGCTCGGATAGCTCCTTGATTGGATCAACGATGCCGTGGGGGAAGGGCGGCGCCGAGCCAACCAGTACCGCTGTGTTGGGCGTGATGGCGGCGCGTGTTGCTTCGACATCGGCGCGAAAATCTAGGCCAACCGGGATGCGCACCATTTTAATGTCGAAGTACTGTGCAGCTTTATCAAAGGCAGCGTGAGCGGTGGTGGGAACAATCATCTCCGGCTCAGCGATGCCTTTCTCAGCCCGCGCCCAATCACGATAGGTCTTCATTGCCAAAAGGATGCTCTCCGTGCCGCCCGAGGTGACCGTGCCGACAATTTCGTCGTCCGTAGCGTCTGCGCCTAGCATGTGCGCGGTCATCGAGACGATTTCAGCTTCGAACTTTACGCCTGAAGGCCAGATGTCGAAATGCAGCGGATTGGTTTGCGAGTTGATGGCGTAGACCTTGTTCTGAAATTCGATGTGATCCTGTCCGCCGTGATAGACTGCGCCGGAGACGTATCCTTCGCGCCATTTGCGTTCTTCGATAGCGAAGAGCGATTCCATCTCCTGGATGATCTCTTCACGGGGACGTCCCATCTGGGGCAGGCGGGCGTAACGTTCATATTGCTCGCGGTATGGCTTGATGCTTTTTTCCAGTTCGGTCATGATCTGATTGACGTCCATCGTAACTCCTGTTTATGCTGAGGTCATCATCTTGGATTCTTTCATCAGGCCCAGGATTCCCACGCTGGCGGCCATCGCTGCTGTCAGGATGATGAGCGAGAGTGTGAACGAACCAGTAGCTTCATTCGAAAGGCCCATGCCGGTGATTGCGACAACCGATAGCTGCCCCGCCAGGGTGAGCAACCCGCCGGAGGTGCCTTCAGGAGCGGGGTAGCAGAGCTCAGTTCCGTATTGCAAGGCAATCGGTAAGATGCCCATCATGAACAGACCGAGCAGGAACGAGACTACCGCCAGCAGGGGGAAGTTGCCGACGAAGGTGAGCAGCAACAAAAAGGGGATGGTGGCTGCCAGGCCAACCATAAACACCGGGCGGCGTTTTCGCATTCGATCGGAGAAAGGCGGCAGAACGAAAACGCCAACAATACCGCCAATCATCAGCAGACCGCCAATGATGCCGGCCTGAGCGACATCCATTCCCTTGGGGCGCACGATCACCTCCACCCAGGTAGAGACACCATTGAAAATGGCATTGACGACGAAAAGAATGATCGCCAGCAGCCAGAAGTCGCGCAGTTTCAGGATGTGTTTCAGACCCTCGAACATCACCACGCGCTCTTCATAACCAGCTGGCGTCGGGGGGTGGTCGCGGGCAAAAATCAAGAAGACCAGGGACGAAATGGCGCCGATGACGCCATAGATCAACATCGTCGTGCCGATGCTGGTAGCGGCCACCAGGAAGGGCGTGGCCATTTGCCCGATGACGATGCCGAGCAGTGGCGCCACCGAACCAATGCCAATGACAGTAGCTCGCTCACCCAGGGGGAACCAGTTGGCTGCTAGCTTGGTACCGGCGTTGAGAAAAAGCGGCTGAGCAGCAGCGATGCCAATGGTGGCAATCAAGGCGGCGCTGTAGTTGGCGGTCCAAATGCCGCGCATCAGACCGAACACGCCCATCATGATTGCCCCCAGTCCAACGGCTTTCTTGAAACCCCAGGTGTCAATTGCCCATGAAGCGGGAATCGCCAATGGAATATAGATGTACATAAAAAGCATAGCCAGCATGCCGATCTCCAGGTCAGAGACACCGTATTGCTCGGCAGCCAAGCCGGTTATCGGGGCATAGCAGATCCAGAAGATCTGCATGGTCAAGCTGACGAACATGAACGCCAGCAGAACCACCCAGCGATAGCCATAAACTTTGATCTCCGGGATTGCAGTGGTAGTGGACATCAGGTGGCCTCCTTAAAAGTTAGTCATTCGGTGTGAAACAGAAAGGATCGCGATGGTCATTGTGAGAGATAGTATTCTGCGATTTGTTATTCTGGCGCCTCCTGGAATAGAAATACGGATTAGGGCGACGGCTGATGCCGTTCAGCCGGAATCTTTGTATTCGATGATGAATTGGTATTGATCAGCGCGGTAAATCGAGATGGTAAACTCCATGATTTGTCCGGTTTTATCGCGGGCGGTGCGTTTATAGCGCATCACTGGATCACCCGGTTGGATCTGCAGCAGGCGGGCGTCCTCCTTATTAGCGGCTTCGGCGATGAAGCGATCGCGCGCCGAAATCGGATGAGCGTCGTAACGTTGCTCCAGGATGGCGTAAATGGAGCGATCTGTCAAATCCATCTCGAGTAGTTCGGGGAAACGCTCGTATGGGTGATAGGTGGTTTCGATGACCAGGGGGACATTTTGGACGGAACGCAAGCGACGTATCTCGAGTAGGGGAGTGCCTGGAGCAACTTCAAGCTCGTGCATGGCTTCTCCAAAGGCAGGCACAATCTGTTGGCTGAGCACCCGCGAGCGCACCGTCAAGCCTTCGCGGGCGAGGTCTTCGGTCAAGCCGCGCAGGCGATCGCGCAGGATCGGCACCTGGCGGCGGGGGTAGGCAACGAAAGTGCCCTTAGCCCGCTGGCGCACCAGCAACCCTTCGTTGGTCAGGTTGTTGAGCGCCTGGCGCACGACGATGCGGGAGACGCCGAGCTGTTGGCACAGGAGCGCCTCGCTAGGCAACGAATCGCCGGGGCGCAGGGCGCCGCTCTCGATCTGGTGGCGAATCCAGTCTTCGATCTGCAAGTAGTAGGGGATGCGGCTGGATTTATTGAGATGAAAATTAATCATAATGGCTTGATTTGATTATATTGTTATAACATTATAAATATTATGGCTGAGCTATTCGCACTTGTCAAGCGATTTGGGTATCTTTTACCTGGGATGGATAACTGTGCACTTCTAACAAGGATTTTGGATAATGTTTTTTCCACAGTCTTGAGATTGCCAGAAACAGAAAGGCTCCATCCCAGTTGTAAAAATCGAAATGAGCCGCTTTTTAGCGGCTCATTCGGGCGCTTTTGGATAATTGTATCCCGCGCTTACCTTGAGATCCTGGAAGGATTAATCTGCTGCCACCGAAGCCAGCCCTCCTGGTTTGCGCCCGTCGCCATCGGTGGTGGCTGCGGTAAGTTCGGGCATCCAGAATTGACTCTGATACAGATGGTAATAAAAGCCCTTCTTCGCCAGCAACTCATCGTGGCGTCCGCGCTCGACGATCTGTCCCTGATCCAGCACCAGGAGCAGATCTGCGTTGCGAATGGTGCTCAGGCGATGGGCGATGACGAAGCTGGTGCGCCCGGCGAGCAACTTCTCCAACGCCTTCTGGATCAGGCGTTCGGTGCGCGTGTCAACCGATGAGGTGGCTTCGTCCAGGATGAGAATGCGCGGGTTTGCCAGTGCGGCTCGGGCAATCGCGATGAGCTGGCGCTGCCCCTGGCTCAAGCCGCTGCCTCGCTCGCCTAATATGGTGTGATAGCCGTCGGGCAAACGCTCGATAAAGCTGTCTACGTGAGCCAGTTTGGCGGCTGCGAGCACTTCCTCGTCTGTGGCATCTGGGCGGCCAAAGCGGATGTTCTCCAGCACGCTGGCGCTGAACAGGAAAGTGTCCTGGAGCACAATGCCGATCTGGGATCGCAGCGAATCCAGAGTGACATCGCGAACGTCAATGCCATCGATGGTCACTCTACCGTCGCAGACATCATAAAAGCGCGGGATCAAATTGATGATGGTGGTTTTACCTGCCCCGGTAGGACCGACGATGGCGATTGTCTGGCCAGGCTGAGCGCGGAAGCTGACGTTCTGCAGCACCGGCTGACCTGGCTTATAGGAGGCGCAGACGTTCTCGAAGACGACCTCGCCCCGTATCGGTGGCATCTCCTGCGCCCCTGGCTTCTCCACAATGGAGGGCTGTTCATCAATCAGGTTGAACATGCGCTCGCCGCCGGCGATGGCGCTCTGGATATTGGTCCACAACACGGCGATTTGTTGAATTGGCTGGTTGAAGCGCTGGACGTAACCCAAAAAGGTGATGACCGTGCCAATGGAAACGCCTGCGCCGAGCAAGGCTCCCTGCCCGAGCAACGCCAGTCCGCCGACGCAGGCAACGATGGCCAACGCCAGGTAGCCAAGGGCTTCAAGGGTGGGCGCCAGCGCTGCCGTGAACGCCACCGCACGCACATTGGCATCGCGGTTGGCGGCGTTGACAAGGCGAAAGTTTTCAATATTCTCCTCGGCGCGGTTGAATGCCTGCACCTCGCGCACGGCGGCAATGCTCTCCTGAAGTTCCGCATTGACGCTGCCCATCTGCTCGCGCGTCCTGCGAAAGGCTTTGCGCGCCTGCGCCGAAAACCACAATGTTGCTACCGCCATTGCCGGCACCACCACCAGACTGATCAGCGCCAGTGATAGGCTGAGGTTAAGCATGTTATACGCGATCCAGAAAAGCAGCAGGATGCCGCTCAGAACGTTAATCAGAGCAAAGCTGATCGCCTGCTGGATGGTCTCTGCGTCATTGGTGATACGGCTCATCAGGTCGCCGGCTTCGTGTTCGGCGTAATAGTCGAGCGACAGGCTGTGCAAGCGGCGGAACACGTCCAGGCGCAGGGCTTTCAACACATGCTGCCCTGCCCAGGACATACTGAAGAACGTGAGCCCGGTTAAAACGGATCCAATGGCAAAGAAAATGATAATGACCAGAATCAATCTCCCAAGCCCGGCTAGTCGCGCCTGAGCGCTCAGAGAACCCCCGGGTTCAGGTTGGGGAAAATTGCCCAGGGTGAACAGAGCCGTGACCACGCGTTGGGTAAACCCTTGCGGCGTGCGACCTGCCTGCAGCCAGCAATTGGAGGCCGGTTGCGCCTGACCCGCAGCAGGCAACGCGCTCGAAACCTGGTTGACAGTCGCCGAGCCCGATGGAGCCAGGTAGCAATCTACCACCTGACCGGTCAATTCTGGCACGATTACCTGCGACCAGGTTGAGATAACCACCAATACTCCAGCCACCAGCAAGGCAGGCCAATAAGGTTTAAAGTAAGCCGCAAAGCGGGCAAGGGTGTCGCCCACCCGCCTGGGTTTTATTGCTTCCTGACTCATCATACGGCGTAAGCCGTCTTGTCCACCAAACATGGATACACTCCTGAAAAACGAATCAATCCGTGCCCTGTCAACTTGCGCCTATTTGATGAACCCGCTCTCCAGAGTCATCTCAGCAGGCGCGGTGTCTTCAATGAGCTGGGAGGAGTAAATCTCAGCATAGAGCGGGCTCTCTTCCATCAACTCCGCGTGCCGGCCACGAGCGACGATCTCGCCTTTATCCAGCACCAGAATCTGGTCAGCGTTCATCACGGTGCTGATGCGTTGGGCGATGACAAAACTGGTGCGTTTGCTGGAGGAATCGCGCATCAAATTGTCCAACGCCTGCTGGATGCGGGCTTCGGTGGCCAGGTCAACGTTGCTGGTTGAATCGTCTAGAATCAAGATGCGCGGGTTGAGCAATAGAGCACGCGCGATGGCAATGCGCTGCTTCTGGCCGCCGCTCAAGGTAACGCCACGCTCGCCAACTGGCGTTTGGTACCCCAACGGGAAGGAGGAAATAAAATCGTGGGCTTCAGCCAGGCGGGCAGCCTGGATCACTTCTTCGTCGGTTGCGTCGGGCTTGCCGAAGGCGATGTTATCACGGATGGTGCCGGCAAAGAGGGTGGTCTCCTGCAGGACGATGCCAATCTGCGAACGCAACGAGCTGAGGGTAACATCGCGCAAGTCGTAGCCGTCGATAGTGATTCGGCCTTCGGTCGGGTCGTAAAAGCGCGGCAGCAAATTGATGATGGTGGTCTTGCCAGATCCGGTAGCGCCGAGCAAGGCGATCGTCTCACCAGGACTGGCTTCGAAGCTAACTTTCTTGAGCACTGGTTCGCCGCTGTTGAAATAGCGGAAGGTGACCCCTTCGAAGCGCACGTAACCCTGGATCGGCGGTAGTTCGATGGCGCCTTGTTTGTCGCTCACCTCGTTCTGGGCGTCCAGGATATCGAAGATGCGCGCCGCGGAAGCGGACGCCTGACCCATTTGAGTGATGATGAAACCAAATTGCGCCACGGGCAGGAATAAATACACCAGGTACAGGCTGAACTCTTGCCATTGTCCGAGCGACAGGGTAGCGTCGATGATCTGCCTTCCACCGAAATATAGCACGGCAGCCTGTCCCAGGTTTGCTACCAGGAAGACCAGCGGGAAGAGAAACGAAAAGAAGCGCGATACGGCAATTTGTTGACGCATCAGGCTATCGGCGGCGGCATCAAACCTGGCTTGTTCGGAGCGCTCGCGCACAAATGCCTTGACCACGCGAATGCCAGCCAGGTTTTCCTGCAGGATGGTGTTCAACGCTGAGAGGCGCGCCTGCACCCGACTGAACAGGGGTTGAACGGCTGTACCAAAAAACATAAACAGCAACATGCCTACCGGCAACACCGGCAAGACCACCCAGGCCAGACGAGCGTTTGTGCTGAAGAGGATTATCAGCGTGCCGGTGATCAACAGCAGCGCTCCTACCAGTTGAAGCAATCCCTGGCCGATGAAAATGCGCACTTTTTCGACGTCGTCTGTGGCGCGAATCATCAACTGCCCGGTCTGGTTGCGATCGTGGTAGGAAAAGGAAAGCCGTTGTAGTTTGGCAAACAGGTCATTGCGCAGATCGAAGGCTACACTCTGCGAGTTGCGCTCAGCCCAGTAGGATTGCAAGAAGGCGAAAGCGCCGCGCACCACGGCAAAGAGCACAATGGCGATACCAGCAGCGAGCAACGTGCGCGGAGCGGAGGTGGCTTGCTCGTTGAGGTAAGCTGTCAGTTGTTCGATTGTCCATGTTGCCGACCCGCCTGGCGAAGCCGGCAATTTGAGAAACTCCTGGATGCGCGGCAAAGCCAGAGGCAGGATGTTAGCGGGGATTTGTTCCAGGGCTTTGAGCACGTTTTGAGCCAGGGCACCCTGGGCGACAGCGTCAATGATGTTGCGCACCATGCGCGGCACAGCAAGCTGAGCCATAGTGGCAATAATTAAAAAGAAATATGGCATAGCTGCCTGACGGCGATAACGGCTCAAATAGCGCACCGCCCGGCTTAGCGCGCCGCGAGTTGCAACGGTTTCGGGGTTGGACCGGCGTAGATGTTTCAAGGTTTTTCCCTCGATCTTATTGGTATATGGGCGGAGTTCATTTCGAATGGAGATTTTTCCGCTTTTTGCGTTTCCAGGCGTCGAGCGGCCTGGGTGAGCAGCGTCAGGGCGTGAATGATGTGCTGCTGCTCAGCGGGGGTGAAGGCGCTCGTCAGCGATTCCATCCAGAGTCGCCGCGCCTCGATACCCTGTTCGATCAACTCCTTGCCTCGGGATGCCAGGGTGATCACCTTATTGCGCCGATCGCGTTGGTCTTCGCTGCGCTGGAGCAATCCCTGGTTCACCAATCGGTCAATCATCTGGCTGGCAGCAGCGTTGGTGATGCCGAGATGGTTACTGATATCCGAGACGCTGCATGCACCGGAGTGATACAGGCGCATCAAAGCGTTGACCTGCGAAGCAGATAGGCCGGAATCGTCCATGAAGCGTTTGAAATCGCGCATGGAACGGTGCATAAAAACCTCTGCCCACTCTCGCAGAACCCGAGTAAAGCTCTCTTCAATCAGCATGACATATCCTTTATGATTAAGAACGCCTATAGGTTAAGCGGGCTTAAATATAAGCGAGAAGGTCTAAATTGTCAAGAAGAAAGGGGGCTGAAAAATGCATCCCAAGGGAAGTCTTCGGCTGGCTCGCCATTCAGGATGCGAAACAGGCGGCGGAAGAGGGGCAAGCGGGTGCCGTCCAACTCACCTGCGGCAATCAACGTTTCCACGGTCGGGCCGATCTCCAGCAGCAGCTCTGCCCCTTCGACTGTTTCACCAGACATCCCTTCTGCCAAAACTTGCCGGTAGGTTAGCCCCTCGCCAAGATAGCGTCCCAGGCGATAGTTACGTCCGCAATGACAGGTGATATAGAAATCGCCAGCTCCAGGCAGGGTGTAGACGCTCTCCAACCGTCCACCCAGGTAGGTCACCAAATATGCCATTTCGAACATCACCTATTGACCCCCAACCCTTTGGTCAGCATCAAGATGGGCGTTCCAGGTTTTGCTTCTTTCAATTGTGGTACCAGAACCCGCCCCGCCCAGGCGACGCCCGGCGAACTTACGCCCAGCACGATCAGATCGGTTGCGGAAAGGACTTCTGCCAGCCCGGCGATCGAGTAGGGAATGACGCTGTCTGACAGGCGTACTTTCAACCCGGGATGAAGTCGGCTCTGGTGGATTTCTTCGATGATTTCATCGTCCAGGTAGGTACCTACCAGGCGGATGGTATAACCGCGGTCAGCAAGGGGGATGGTAATGGCGCTGCCCATTCTTCCCGCGCCCGGGATGGTGATGATTGCCATGTTTAACGCTCGATTGATGCATTCCGCTGTCTGGCGGTGGTTGAGGTGTGAGTGTAATGAACAGCGCTCAAGGTCAGGAATGCTCTAAAGGCACTCCTGGAGCATGGATGATCGGCACGGGTCTAATCGCTTCGATCGCGGTTGCCAGGTCACTCAGCGCTTCGAAATACGCTCTTAGCTCGTTTGGGTCATAAATCAGGCGTGGGGCGGTCAGACTGAGTTCCTCTCCATGCAGGGTGATTGTCAGGCCACTCTGGGACGCCAAAGGCGCCAGTCTTTGCTTTAGTGCTGGATTGGCGAACAATTTATCGCTAAACTCCGCGGTGCGGCTTTCGATGATGAAACCGCGTTTGAATTGTTCCTCGGCGGTTTCCCAAGGGCGGGGTGTTGCGCCGGTGGATTTCATCAGTAAATTATTGTTGGCGTAATTGTTGGTAGCAAGCTTGATGCCAATGCCGGAGCGATAGGTGCCGATCACCTGTAAGATACGTCCCCGATACATACCGGTGAGCAAAGAGCGAGAATAACCGCTGTTGTGTGTCATCCCATGGCGGGCAGCTAGCTCAGCCCAGCCTTTGTACCAGCGGCGCTGGATGTTAGCAGCGCGCAGCACCTGGATCAACAGCCAGGTCAGGACGACGCATAAGATTGCCAGGGCGATCAGGATGAGGGTGTCCTGTATCATCGGCGAATTTCCTGATGGTCGTATCTCAATCCTGGTTCGGTAAACAGGAAAAACCCTGATTTCATGCTTTATATAATAATACCGACCAATTGTGGGAATTCAAGAGGGTGAACTTGCTCTTTTGTTGGGCGTCGGATGATAAAAACACGAAGCAGGCGTCCGTCGAACGCCTGCTTCGGAGATTGCGCTGGATTTATGGCCCGCTGACGATGGGATAGCCGGCAGCCCGCCAGGCTTTCACCCCGCCAGCCATGGAGCTTACCCGCTCAAAGCCAGCCTGGAGCAGAATGTTGCGCCCCTCCTGACTACGATTGCCCGAGCGGCAGACAACCACAATTTCCTGATCTTGCGGCACCTCACTGATGCGCCCGGACAACTCGCCGAGTGGGATCAGCGTTGAACCTGGGATGTGATATTCGTTCCATTCCTCTGGCTGACGGACATCCAGGATAAACGCCCCAGCAGCGCGCCTGGTGTACGCCTCGTCAACCGAGATTTCTGCAGCCATAGCCGCGGCGGGAGCTCCCGCCCGGCTCAAAAGGGAAAATACCACAACGGCTATCACCAACACGATAGCCAGTCCGCCCCATAACCACATTGGAACACGAGACTGGCGGGGTTTCGACTTCGGCTTTTTGCTTTTCATGTTTCTCTGCCTCGGTTTCGGGAGTGGCTTGGCAAACGGGCGCCTTAGCCGCTTGTTTTAGTTGCCAATTATATCCTATCCGCATCCGCCACCGCCCGGACCGCGCTTTACGTCTAGCTTGATCTTGGGGGTGTATTCCAGCTTGTAACGATGGGGATCGGGTGTGGCAGCCGGATAGCGCGAGCTCAGGGCTGCCGGGAAGCTGTAATGTAGCACCTCATCGCCCGAAGCTGATACGCGCTGCAAGTTGCTGTCGGATGCCGCGAAAACGTCCAACCAATAATTGATGCCGCCTTCCAGGATGTAGACGTTGGGAATCGACTCGGCGGTCATTACCTTCCAGGCCTCGGTTGCCAGGGTTTCATCGTTACTCATCACCACAAAGACGGTATTCGCCGGTTCCTGTTGGAATTCGTCCAGGTAGTCCCGGAGCTGTGTTAGGGGAATATGGCGGGCGTCTTCAAGGTGAAAGAGGTTGTAGTCCGCCTCATTGCGCACGTCGATCAATTTCAGGCTGAGGGCGCGGTTTTCCATAGCAGCCAGCAATTCGCCAGGGTGAATCTGAACTTGCCGCTGCTCGAGGAGCGCCCCTTTAGTGGATTCAAGCCTACTCCATCGGTCTTCAGTGGTGGGTTGACCGATGAGAAACACGGCAATAGCTGCCAGGAGGAGCAGCGCGGCGCCGGCATATCGCTGGCGGGGGGCTTTTTTCGGATCCTTGCCGCCAAAGATGCGCTCGAGCTGCTCGCCACCCCAAAACATGAATAAAGCCATCAGCACCACCAGCACCACCACTGCACCAGTGCTGATTCCAAACAGTTCAGGGAGGATGAAACGCCCCATGTATGAGGAGTTCCACCAGACGGAAAACAAATCGACGGTTTCACCAAAGACGAATATGCCAAACAGACTGCCCAGGGCGAAGAACAAGCCGTCGATCTTCAAGGTAGCCAGGGAGACGATAGATGTTCCGGGGCAAAACCCGCCAATGATAAAGCCTACGCCCATGATAAAACCACCGAGGATACCCGGCCACAGATAGGTGGGGTTCACCCAAATCAGGTTGAAATCCAGCAAGCCCAGGCCTGAGGCGCCGAAGATCAACACCATGGCTACCACGATGGCGGTAAACATGACTTTTAAGACAGTCATGTCTTTGAAGTAGAATTGATTAGCCAGCCGGGTGGAGATGGCAAAGCCGGAAATCTCCAGCACATATCCGAAGCCAAAACCGATGGCAATGTACACCAGGTTGGCGCCAAGATGACCGATGAGCTGAGCAAGGTTAAGCGGGAAAGGTGCCATAGCTGCCTCCACTTACGTCCAGAGTTTCCTGAGGAAGTAGGCTAATGCGTAGCCTCCGCCGAAGATGGCGAACATCAGCGCCCAGCTTCCCACCGAAAGGGTCGCCCCGCCGGAAAGCGCCTGCCCTGAGGTGCAGCCCCGAGCCATGCGTGCCCCGTAGCCCATGATGGCGCCGCCGAGAAAAGCCATCCCCCAACGCATCTGCTTCGAAATACGCGGGCCTTTATTGGTCTCTATCTTCAATCGCCCATGTAACCAACCGGAGACGAAGCCGCCAATCAATGAGCCGAGGGTGACGAAGACGATCCAGTTGTCCAGTGGGTTTTTATCGCCGCCGGCCATCGCCAGCAAGAAGGGCACGCGGTCAACATGGGCGGGGGCGATCAGATCTTCTACGAAGACCACAATGCGATTCATCCCGCCGGATGCTCCCAGCCCGTTGCCAGTGAGGAAGAAGGACAGGAAGAGGACAACGCCGAGCAGCGCCCCACCCAGGTATGGGTTGACATAAGGTTTTTCCGGGCGCCGGCTAAAGAACTTTTTCAGGGAGGCTTTGCCGCCTCGCACCGAAGTATGAGCGACCTGGCTCATGTTTCACTTACCTCCTGGGTGGGGTGCAGGGTTTCTACCTCTTCCCACCCCATCATCATGGCTCTAATCCCGGCCATTGGCTCGGGTCCGGTGGTTGTCAGGTATGCATGGGCGACGATGAAAGCGGCAAACATCCAGGCAATCAGGGTGTGGGCTGGCCCGAGGAAAGCGAGCCCGCCCAGCGCGCTGGATATAGCCGGCCAGCGTTGCGCCCCCCAGATCAGGATGCCGGTGAGACCTTGCAAGGGCA
>FWPU01002106.1_pt1 | contig 56665 bp, 48 predicted proteins | sample 2228361 | NCBI WGS metagenome assembly FWPU01 (sample SAMEA103939777, study PRJEB20133) | metagenome | reverse complement strand
AAATCCAACTCACCCGAATTGCAGCCAGTCTGGCAGCGACTTTGAATCCCAACTTGACTCAGCCAGCCGTTACCCCACCCCCCCCACTGATCAGTCTGACACCTTCGCCAAAGAATACCGAAACCCCCCTCCCATCCGAAGTCCCGTGCGACTTAGCGGGGGCGGCTCCTATTCTGGATGTGACCTATCCCGATGACAGTCGTTTGCTACCGGGCCAGCCATTCACAAAAGTATGGCGGCTGATCAATCGAGGTTCCTGCACGTGGAACAGAGATTATCAGGTGGTGTGGTTTTCTGGTGCCCGATTGGGAGCAAGTCTTTCCCAGCCTCTGCCGGGTAGAGTTCAGCCCGGCGAAAGTGTGGACATTGCGGTAGACATGGTTTCGCCCCAACAACCCGGTTTGTACACCAGTTATTGGATGCTTCGCAACCCGGATGGTCAATTGTTCGGTATCGGCCCGGGGGGAAATGCACCCTTTTGGGTGCGGATTCAGGTGATTGCGGCCTACACCTCGACTCCCACTTCAACACCAACCATGACACCAACCCCTGTGATCCTTGCCAGCGGCAGGTTTGACTTGGGGGTGGGTGAGAGGGTTGACCTTGACAATGGTCAGGTGACCGAGGAGGGGGCGGACATCCGTCTGATCCCCTCCGAGGAAGGGAGTGCGTGGATTGAGGCGCTGGAAAATGCCGGCTTGATGGTCTTTGGCGAGGTTCAACCATCCTTCAACGATTGCCGCAGTGCCGTATTTTCAACCAATCGGATTGGTGTCGAATCACTATCTGAAGGAACTTATTTGTGTTATCGAACCAATGAAGGATGGGCTGGCAGTCTGAGGTTGGTTTCCTTATCAGCCGCGCCGTGGAGCGCTCGTTTTGATTTTATTACATGGCTAGTCCCATGATCCAATCCTTGAACTTGTTGTGGAGAACATTATGAACAGTCTGGATGATTTTCAAAAATTTTCTCAAATTGATCCCCAAAACATGTTGGGAGAGATCAACAACTTGCCTTCCCAACTGGAGCAAGCCTGGGAAATGGGTAATCAATTACCTCTGCCTCAGATGAAGAACATTCAACAGGTACTGATTGCGGGTATGGGCGGTTCGGCAATAGGGGCAGACTTGCTGGGGGCATATCTTGAACCGCTGGGGCGCGTGCCTTTTATCGTTCAACGTGATTACACTCTACCGGCTTGGGCAAACTCACCCGCCACGCTGGTGATTGCTTCAAGTCACTCCGGCAATACGGAAGAAACTCTCTCGGTCTTTGAACAGGCGATTGCGTCTGGCTGCTCGGTGGCTGCCATTTGCACCGGTGGTAAATTGGCTGAACTAGCCGAAAGCCGAGGCGTTTGCCTTTGGCGATTCAGGCATGCTGGTCAACCGCGGGCAGCGGTGGGATTTTCATTTGGTTTGTTGCTGGCCATGCTGAGCCGGCTGGGTTTGCTACCTGATCCATCTGCGGAGTTGATGGATGCAATCCAAGCCATGCGCGATCAGCAGCGGACATTGCATGCGGAAGCGCCGGTTACCAGTAATCCGGCCAAACGGCTGGCAGGGCAGTTGATCAACCGATGGGTGGTGGTGATGGGATCGGGTTTGCTCTCTCCGGTAGCAAGACGCTGGAAAGGCCAAATTAGTGAAGTTGCCAAAGCCTGGGCACAATTTGAATTTCTACCGGAAGCCGACCACAACACTCTGGCAGGGGTGGAAAATCCCCCTGAAATGCTCAATCAGACAATGATCATCTTTTTGCGGGCGTCGCTGGATCATCCCCAAAATGTCCTGCGCAGCGATTTGACTCGCCAGACCTTTATGCTGGCTGGTTTAGGAACAGATTATTTCGAAGCCAAGGGTGATACGCGGCTTGCTCAAATGTGGACGGCCCTTCACTTTGGGGATTATGTTTCTTATTATCTGGCTATGGCTTACGGTGTAGATCCCACTCCTGTGCCAGCGATTGAGTCGCTCAAACTGGCTATGAAACACGCTCGCCTCCAAAAATAATCCTTTTCGAAGGAGTTTTCCCAGCGCTCAAATGAAACTGGATAAGCGTTTGCTGAGTATGTTGAAAGCAGAACGCTGGTTGATGGTTTTGATCGGTGGAATCAGCCTGGCTGCTGCGGTCTTGATTATTCTGCAGGCGCGCTTGTTGAGCAGGATTTTGACCTCCGTATTTTTGCAGGGTAAAGATCTGAACACAGCTATGCTTTTACTGGTAGGATTGTTGGTGGTTGGCGCGATGAGAGCAGGAGCAGCGGCAGGGATGGAAGTCATTTCTGGCTGGCTGGCGGTCAAAGTCAAAGAAAGACTACGGCAAAGTCTTCTCACGCATCTGCTGGCAGCTGGACCGGCATATATCCAGCAGGAAAACAGCGGCGAAGTCAGTAACACTTTCACCAATGGTGTGGAAGCTCTGGATGCCTATTACTCTCAATACCTCCCTCAACTGGTAATTGCTGCCATCAACCCACTAGCGATCGTTCTGGCAGTTTTTCCAATGGACTGGCTTTCCGGTTTGGTTTTTTTACTGACAGCTCCGCTGATCCCTTTTTTCATGGTGTTAATCGGCAAAGGTTCGGAAAGCGTAACCCGCCGACAATGGCAGGCTCTTAGCCGCATGAGTGCCTTCTTTCTGGATACCTTGCAGGGGTTGAAAGAACTCAAACAATGGAATCGCTCTCATGGTCATACCGAGCGGATTTCCAAAGTGTCTGAGGATTACCGTCACAGCACCATGGGAGTGCTGCGGGTAACTTTCTTGTCCGCATTGGCGCTGGAACTGGTTGCGACAATTAGTACGGCCGTGGTCGCGGTTCAAATTGGGCTGCGCTTGCTATACGGCCTGATGCAGTTCGAGCAAGCCTTTGTGGTTCTACTCTTGGCGCCGGAATTTTATCAGCCCTTGCGTTTGCTGGGGCAGCGCTTTCATGCCGGCATGAGTGGCGTGAGCGCCGCTAATCGGATTTTTGCATTGATCGACTCTCTGCCGCAATCAGCCGGAACATCGGTCAAACACGCACCGCTTTTCAAAAGCGGGGACATCATTCGCATTGACAAGGTATCCTTTCAATTTCCCGAACGAGAAACGGCTGCGCTACGAGAGATCAGTTTTGAAATAAAGTATGGTGAAACAGTGGCTTTGGTTGGCAGCAGTGGGAGCGGAAAAACTACCCTTTCCAGCTTATTGATGGGCTTTATCCAACCTCAAAGTGGACAAATTTGGATCAATCAGCGCTCATTGGCTGAAATTGATCCTCTATCATGGCGTCAACAAATTGCCTGGGTTGGACAACGGCCTTATGTGATGTACGGCAGCCTGCGCGAGAACCTTCTGCTGGCAGCGCCTTCGGCAAGTAACAAGGAGTTGAATAGAGCTATCGAACTTGCCAGATTGGATGCGGTGATTGCACGATTACCGCAAGGCATGGACACCTTTTTAGGCGAAGATGGAGCAAAATTGAGTAGTGGGGAGACTCAGCGGCTGGCGCTGGCGCGCGCCTTTCTCAAAAATGCTCCACTCGTCATTCTTGATGAGCCGACGGCTCATCTGGATGCTGCTCTTGAGCGGGCGCTGGAAGAGAGTATCTTTCGCTTGTGTGCGGATCGAACCGTTTTGATCATCGCTCACCGTCTGCCTACTGTCCTTCGCGCCGATCGCATTCTTGTTTTGCGAGAGGGTCAGATCGTCGAAGAGGGGAATCATGCTCAATTAATGGGTCAAAATGGTTATTATGCGCGTCTGGTGCAGGGCTATGGGGGTATCGTGTGAAAACAACCCTGCGCTTGTTACGATTTTTCAAACCCTTTTGGGGGTGGGTTGCCTTGTCGGTTTTTTTGAATGCAGCCACCGTTTTCGCGGGCATCGGTTTATTGGGTACCTCGGCGGATTTAATTGCGCGGGCAGCCTTACAACCCGGAATCGCACCTTTACAGGTGTCAATCGTTGGGGTGCGCTTTTTTGGAATTGCGCGAGCAGTCCTGCGTTACCTGGAACGTTTGGTTTCCCATTCGGTGAATTTCCGACTATTGGCTCAACTGCGAGTTTGGTTTTACAGCCAGTTGGAGCCTTTAGCGCCCGCCAGGCTGCAGGATTATCGCAGCGGAGATGTTCTGCAGCGGGCAATCGGGGATGTGGAAGCGCTGGAAAATTTTTATGTGCGCGTGATTGCCCCGCCATTGAGTGCGATACTGGTGACGGCAGGCATGGGTTGGTTTGTCGGGCTGGTGGATTGGCGGTTGGGTTTGGTGCTGGCTGGTGGTCTGCTGACAGGCGGAGCCGGGTTGTCTTTGTTGGCTTATTGGATTGGGCAGAAATATGGGTCAGTTTTTGTGCAGCAAAAAGCGCATTTGAATACCGAAATGGTTGCCATCATCCAAGGCATCTCGGACATTGTGGCTTACAGCCGGGAAGAAAATATCCGAGATCACGTCACCTCTTCCCTCAAAGCCGTTTCTTTTTACCAGCGTCGTTTCGTCCTGGGAAGCGCTGTGGTCAACGGACTGATGACCTTCTCCACCCATTTGACCCTTGTTCTGGTGTTGTGGATTGCTATACCCCTCGTAAATGGCGGCATGTTGGAAGGCTACCGATTGGCAGTCCTCGCAATGCTCACGCTGGCGAGTTTCGAAGCGGTCAATTCGCTGCCGCAAGCGGCTCAGCTGTTGCGAGGAAACTTTGAATCGGCTCAGCGGTTGTTCGAGATTACCGACCAGCCGCCAGCGGTGGTTGAACCGATCTCTCCAGTGGAGATCCGTGAAGTTCAAAATCCGCGCTTGGAGATCCACAAACTCATCTTCGCATATCCGGGCTGTGAAAATCCAGTCATCAGGGATTTTGACTTGACCCTTTCAGCCGGCAAGAAAATTGCCATCGTGGGAGGTAGCGGGGCTGGTAAATCCACTCTCATTCATCTTGTTCTTCGTCATTGGGATTATGACAAAGGAGAAATTCTTTTGAATGGGGTGGAGTTCAAAAATCTTCATTCGAGCCAGATCCGCAAATTTTTTGGGGTTGTTTCTGCCGCGCCTTATTTGTTCAGCGCCACTGTCCGACACAACTTACTCATTGCCCGCCCTAATGCGAATGAACAGGAACTCAATCGGGCAATTCAATTGGCTGGTTTGAGTGAATGGCTGAGCGCTTTACCCAATGGGCTGGAAACCTGGATCGGTGAACACGGTCAGTTCCTGAGCGGAGGAGAGCGTCAGCGATTGGCAGTAGCACGCGCATTCTTAAGCGAAGCGCCTTTCATTTTGTTGGATGAGCCGACAGCCGGCCTGGATTCTTTGAATGAAATTCAATTGATCAGGACCGTTTTTGACCTCTTTCAGGAGCGGGGGATATTGTGGGTTTCCCATCGGTTGATTGAGATGCAGCAAATGGATGAAATCATCGTGTTGCAAACCGGTCGGGTGGTTGAACGCGGCAATCATTACCGCCTGCTGGAGGCAGGCGGTGTGTATGCAGCGTTATGGCAAGCACAACAACGGGTTTTGTGGGGCGCTGGCCCTCAACTACTGATTTAAGGCGGACATCATCGAAACCCGCAACGCAATACGGTAAATCTCTTTCAGTGCGCTGACCACTTCAGGGGGCTGCTGCTCCTCACTCTGGGCTATTAGCGCTGAGAGCATTTGCACAAACTCAGGAGTCACCATTTCGGATTTTTCCTGCATGAGTTTCATGCGCTCGTCATAGTTGGGGGCCTCAAGGAGATGTTCAATCAGCGCCAGTTCGGGCGGAGGGGCCGAGGCCTGTTCAATGACGCCATTCACCTTTTGAAGCTTGGCAATCCGCTCGAGATCGCCGTTGGAACGGGCTGCATCCAATTCTTGTTGTAACAATTCGACGAAGTAGGCATCCAACTCACCCAAATGCTCCTGAGTGGCGCTTTCGATGTTTTCTGCCGCCAGAATCATGTTCAACAGTTTGCGACTGTCTTCCAGTTTTAATTGAATCTGCTCGTCAACTTTTCGCGTAAATTCGAGTAATTTCTGACGCAGCTTTTCCAGTCGGTTCTTCTCCTCACCGCTGGTTTGTTCAATCCGTTCTGCCAGCATCTGGAAGAAGGCGTAATCCATCCCATTGCGTGTCATTGAAACGATCGTGCTTAATTTCACATCACTGTCTGCGGTTTGGAGAATCAGATCCAGTAATTTTTGGCGGGTAAAGCCCTCTTTTGCGGCTTCCTGCAACATTTGGACGGCTTGTTGAGCCTCTTCGGACTGGGTTTTGATTTCCTGCCCAACAACGGTATTATCTAGGAGTTCTTTCTGGATGGCAGCCAGCACTCTCGCGCCGCGCTCATCACCTTGGGCAAGGGCGCTTTCGATCAAGCGGGTTAGCAGGGAAAACATACTGCCATCAATGAGGGCTTCTTCCTGCTTGATGATTTCCAATCGCGATTCGGCCTGGGGGGTTGAGAGAATACGCTGAAGTAAATTGAGCCGTTTCTGCTGTTCGTCAATCATCTGCCGGGTTATGCCATCAGCCTCTAAGACGCGTTCAATCAAGGTTTGAAAAGTCAGCATCGTTTGCGGACGAAGCAAGTAGGCTTTACGTTTCTCCGGCGGAAGTTTATTCATGACCTGATTGAGCAGGGGTCCGATCAATTTTTCCTGTTCATTCGCCGGTAAACCTAATTCAGAAGGGACAAAAGTCAGCAATAATTCCTTATCGGGGTCATGATAAACAATCGGGGTGCCGAGCATACCCTCATATCCGCAGGAGGGACAGTGAATTACATTTACCTGACCACTGAGCAGACGCTGTTTGGCTTGCGGATTGACATTCAAGTCGAAAAGTTGTTCAATTTCTGCTGTGACGGGGGCTTTGCAGCGGGGGCATTGGGTTTGAATTTTTGCCATGCGAATTCTCTCACCTTCTTTCAAAATAATTTAAAAATCTGGGGCGGGGTATTCCGCGCCCCAGCAGATGGCGAAACGGACGACCGGCTTCATTATACCACTTTCGACGCAGGGGATGGTTCTTCGCTGCGTGGCAGCGAAAAGCAAATGCGTGCGCCTTTACCGATTTGCGTATCCACCCAGATTTTCCCCCCATGGGATTCCACGATGGCTTTGGTAAGATAAAGCCCCAAACCGGCCCCTTTGGTCTGACGCATGGCTTCAGGGGATCGGTAAAAACGGTCAAAAATGTGCGGAATATCATCGGGAGCAATACCCGGCCCTTGATCGCTGACGCAGATGATCACAATATCCGGTCTCACTTGCCCGCTAATCCGAATTTCCCCTTCATGGGCGTATTTGATCGCATTGGAAATCAGGTTCGCCAAAACCTGCCGTAGACGGTTTTCATCAGCCAGAACCACCGGAAAGTCCGGAGGGAAATCAGTCGATATGGTATGGCGGGTGGTTTGGATTTGCATCCGCTCGGCTGTTCGGCGTGCCAGATCAGGGATGTTCACATCCGAAAGTTTGAGCGCCAATCCGCCAGCCTGTAATCGAGAAGCATCCAGCAGGTTCTCCACCAGCAGGTCCAGCCGGTCGGCTTCTTCTTCGATGATTGCCAGACTTTCATTGATGATTTCGCGATCCCAGCGCGCATCTTCCCGGCGCAGTGTACTCACATACCCTTTGATCAGCGCCAACGGTGTTTTGAGCTCGTGAGAGATGATCGAGATAAAGGTGCTTTTGAGTTCTTCGGCCTGTCGGAAATGAGTAATATCGCGCAGGGTTGCGATGATGTTTAATAAAATCCCATCAGAAATCAAAGGAGCATACGTGATTCCCACGGGGAGAGGTGGTAAGGAATCGCCGCGCAGGAGATCGCCTTCAACATATAAATGGGCGTGAGCGGTCAACGGCCAGCCACCGGCTACAGCCTGTTCGAGGGTCATGTCGCGGGGCGGTTTTGCCCAGCGAATCACTTCTTCATGTGGTTTGCCTTGAATTTTTTCAAGGGGATGATTCAATAGCCTTGAGGCAGCCGGGTTACTCCGGTCAATTTTCAAATCCGCAGAGAGGATGAGAATGCCATCGGCAACCGAATCCAGCAAGGCATTCAGGCGCTGGTTCGTTCGTTCTGATTGGGTATACAACTGGGCGTTCTGAACTGCGATGGCGGCTTGGTCGGCAAAACTTCGCAACAAAGCCCGGTCATTGGCTGAAAAGTTGTCTGGATACGAACGGAAGATGAAAATTACCCCGACGACTGTCTGACGGGCAACCAGCGGCAAAACAACCCCGTTCAACAAACCCATGCTGGCCATGCGAGCCAGTTCACGCAGGCGGCGGTTGATTTCGAGCAGTTCAAATTCGTCCGGCGGCGTATCTTCGGTAATCTGATCCAGATAGGGTGCAAGGTAGCGGAGGAAAAGCGGCGGCAATCCGTTGGAAACCGGTACAGTCCAACTGCCGCGTTCGTCTCGCAGGGCGATTAAACCTGCCTGGCCAGCCAGCATTTCAATTGAGATGGCCAAAATGCGGCCAAGGAGTTTTTCCAAATCCAATTCTTGGGTCAGGGCGCGGGAGATTTCCAGCAGATAGTCCCGTTGACGGACACGAAAATCAGGTAGAAGCATTGAAGAACCCTTTTAGCAGGGCTGAAGTTCAGCCTGACGAACCGGTAAGAATTCATGCTCAGCCTGCGTGATGGCTTGTTCTAAAATTGCCAGTCCTTCCTCAAGCTCGGCTATACGGACACTGAGCGGTGGCGAAATTCGGATTACATTTCTGCCTGCTCCAAGGGTTAGCAAACCTTTTTCGAAAGCCAGATCAACGATCCGGTCTCGCAGATCATCGGCATGCTGCTTGGTTTGTCGGTCATATACAAATTCGACTCCGATCATCAGACCGATTCCGCGCACTTCGCCAATGGTCGGATGCCTGTTTTGCATTTCACGCAGTTTTTTCATCGCAAAGGAACCTGCAATGGTAGCGTTTTCAAGCAGTTCATTTTCAATCACTTCGAGGGTTGCCAGCGCCGCAGCACAGGAGAGCGGATTGCCACCGTAGGTGTTTCCGTGCGAGCCTTTTGGCCACGTCACCAGCGATTTTCGGGCAACCATCAAACCCAATGGCATACCGGAAGCAATTCCTTTGGCAACACAGAAAATATCCGGTTCGACCCCAAAATGCTCAATCGCCCACCACTTGCCGGTGCGTCCGACGCCGGATTGTACTTCATCAGCGATTAATAAGATACCGTAACGGTCACATAAACGGCGCAACGCCGGGAAGAAACTGGAAGGGGGTACGATATAGCCGCCCTCTCCCTGAATCGGCTCAACCAGAATACCGGCAACTGCATCGGCCGGAAGAATGCGGCCTAAAATTTCTTCTTCAATATAGCGGACGACTGTTTCCCCGTAATCTTTACCCGGGCGACTTACCAAAAGGGGACGGTATGGATCGGGAAACGGAACATGCACGACTCCGTTCATCAACGGGAAAAAGCCGCGGTGGTAGGATGCTTTGCTGGCAGTAAAAGTTACCGCACCCATCGTCCGTCCGTGGAATCCTCCCAAAAATCCAATAAATTCAGTTCGTTTGGTCGTGTAACGGGCCAGTTTGATGGCGGCTTCAATACTCTCAGTGCCGGAATTGGTCATGAAACAGACCGCCTCTTCCTCAAACGGCGCGATTTGGTTGATTTTTTCAGCCAGTTCAATCCATTTTTGGTGATAAAAGTCCGAGGAAATGTGGATAAACTTTTCGGCTTGTTCTTGAATGGCCTTGACTACCTTAGGGTGAGAATGACCGGTTGAAACAACCGCAATTCCTGCTGAAAAATCCAGAAAGCGGTTGCCATCTACGTCCCAGACTTCAACGCCCCGTCCATGATCCATGACGAATGGGTAACCCCGCGGGTAGGATGGTGAAATGACGGCATGATCGCGCTCGATCCACATTCGCGCTCGGGGTCCTGGCAGGTTGTTCGTTGGCATAAATCCTCCGTGGTTTTATTTTCGTGCAATCAGGGAATTTAGGTAGAAAAGTTTAAGGTGACTGGAAAGGACTATTCCTGAGATGATTATAGCAAATCAGTGCGCTGATCAACCCTTGCTGTCCATATCCGATTTCCCCTATGTGAAAAGGATGAGGTACTTTTGGCTCAGGTGGGCTGTACCAACGGAAGAGGGGAATATTCCTTACGGATCTCCACCGCTTTCGGCCAATGCCAGCGCACCGACCAGCCCAGCGTTATCCCCCAGTTGAGCATTCGTAATGATTAGGTCTTTCAAGTAAGCCCGGTCCATGATCCGCTCCAGAATGGCGGCACGCAGTGGATCAATCAACAAGGGACCGGCAGTGGCAACACCACCGCCGAGGATCACAATAGAAGGGTTCAGCAAATGTAAAAAGTCAGCAATGGCATAACCAAGGTAAGTACCAGCGCGGCGCATGGCTCGCATTGCCAGTTCGTCACCTTGACGGGCAGCCTCAGCAACATCCTTTGCGCTTATGCCCGACTTTTCTTTGAGAGAGGACGGAAATCCAAGCGCAATTTTTTCCTGCACCCAGCGGGCAATGGCGGTACCGGAAGCCACAGCCTCCAAATGTCCGCGTTGTCCGCAGCTGCAGGAAGGGCCTTCGGGGATGACCGTGATATGTCCAAACTCAGCCGCCAGACCGCGGGCGCCAACCAGCATATGGTCGTTCATGATTACGCCCCCACCGACCCCTGTGCTGATGGTCAGATAAAGCAGGTGATGATGTCCCTGGCCAGCGCCATAACGCCATTCTCCTAGCGCAGCAAGATTGGCATCATTTCCGATCAAGATGGGAATTGAGAAGTGCTCCGCCAAAAGTTGACGAATGGGGTAATTGACCCAACCGGGGATGTTGTTGGCATCAATGATGATGCCGTTTTCTGCGTCAATGAAACCCGGCACAGCCACACAAATTGCCCGAACCTTATCCGTGTCTGCCCAGACTTCTTTGATCAGGCCGATTAATCTTTCCAGCGGGGTCTGATCTTTGTCGCGAGTGCGGATTTTTCGCACCTGTAGGGGGTTGAGATTTCCTTTGGAAAACAATGCGACCCGTATCTGAGTGCCGCCTACATCTGCTACAATATAGTTATCCATGTCACAAATTATATCAGAAGAGTGTCATAGATTTGACTGATCAACTTCCGGTGAGTTGACGCTGGGAAAAAAGAAGATTATAAATAAGTGTGGAATGCAGCACAAAAAGATGCCCAAAAATCAACGCTTTTTACAAACCGTCAGGCAGGAATTGCGCTGGCTGGCGCCAGGTATCGGAGTTAAACGCTGGCTGGTTCCATTGCTGATTGGTACCACTTTGGTAGCCTTAGGCATTACGATGGTGGCGCTGGATATTTATCGAAATGCGCCCGAAACTTTTCAACCTATTTTGACCTTGCTTTCCCTGCAAGGACTTGACCGCGGACTGCGGGTGATCATTTTTACCTTGTTGGGAATTGGCCTGATTCTTTACAGCGTTATCGGTTTCAATCGCTCGTTATTAAAACCATTTATTCGGGTGGATAAGCCAATTGTGGACACGGTCAGCAGTTACCGTCGCAGGGAAAAGGGTCCAAGAATAGTGGTCATTGGTGGCGGGACGGGATTGTCATCTTTGTTACGGGGTTTGAAGGAATACAGCCACAACCTGACGGCGATTGTTACTGTTGCAGATGACGGGGGGTCATCGGGCGCTCTGCGGCGCAGCCTGGGAATTTTGCCGCCGGGCGATATTCGCAACTGCTTGGCTGCGCTTTCAGATGACGAAGATCTGCTGACCCAAATTTTTCAGTATCGTTTCAGCGAAGCAGCTGGCGTCAATGGGCACAGTTTGGGCAATCTGTTTATATCGGCGCTGGCCGACATCACAGGCAGTTTTGAACAGGCCGTCGCCGAATCGGGGCGGGTTCTGGCGGTTCGCGGAAGGGTGATGCCTTCCACCCTGCATGATGTGAAACTGGTGGCCGAGCTGATCGATCCTGCTACCAAAAAGGATGTTCGGGTGCGGGGAGAGAGTAATATTCCAACCACACCCGGCCGGGTTAAGCGAGTTTGGCTCGAACCTTCTAATCCCAAAGCCTATCCAATGGCAATCCAGGCGATTTTGAATGCTGAGTTGGTTGTGATTGGACCGGGCAGCCTTTTCACCAGCATCCTGCCCAATTTGTTGGTGCCAGATATTGCAACCGCAGTCAATGCCAGCCGGGCGTATAAGTTTTATATTTGCAATGTTGCCACTCAACCGGGTGAAACCGATCATTTTGACTGCCTCGATCATGTGCGCGCGCTGGAAAAACATTTGGGAGGCAGAATTTTTGATCTGGTCATCTGCAATAATCGGGTGAGTGAGAATCTTCCCGAAAAAGTTGAGCCGGTACTGCCGAATGATCGTTTAAGTGAACAATATCCTGTCTATTGTGCTGATTTGCTGGATGAAGTCCAGCCCTGGCGACACGACTCAAAAAAGCTCGCCAGAGTCGTGATGGACCTGTTCTATGAACGAACCGGCCCACTTGTACAACGTGATGAAGAGCCGCTCCTTCGCGAAAAAAGCGAAGTGAGAGGCTGATCCAATTCTTTTCTACTAAACAGGAGGTTTTACATGACAGTCAAAGTTGGTATCAATGGTTTTGGGCGGATTGGCCGCCAGGTTTTGAAAGCCATCATGCAGTACTATCCAAATGAATTGGAGGTGGTGGCTGTCAATGATTTGTTTGATCCTCAGCAGAACGCCCACTTGTTCAAGTATGACTCGAATTACGGGATCTACCCGGGCAAAGTTGAAGTTGTCGGCAGCGACATTGTCATTGATGGCAAGGCTGTAAAAACCTTTGCCGAAAAAGATCCTGCCAAACTGCCTTGGAAAGATCTTGGGGTGGAGATCGTGGTTGAATCCACCGGCGTATTCACCGATGCGGTTGGTGATCCTGCCAAGGGGAAACCCGGCGCTCGCGTTCACATTGACGCAGGCGGCGCAAAGAAAGTCATCATCAGCGCTCCTGCCAAGAATGAGGATATCACCATTGTGCTGGGCGTCAATGATGATAAATATGACCCTGCTAAACATCATGTGATTTCCAATGCTTCCTGCACCACCAACTGCCTGGCCCCTGCCGCGAAGGTTGTGCATGAAAATTTGGGAATTATCTCGGCAGTAATGACCACCATTCACTCTTACACCAATGATCAGGTCATTTTGGATCAGGGACATAAAAAAGAAATGCGCCGGTCGCGGGCGGCTGGCTTGAACATCATCCCCACTACCACCGGTGCAGCCAAAGCAGTCGCGTTGGTTATCCCCGAACTGAAGGGGAAATTCGATGGTTATGCCTTGCGCGTACCTACGCCGACTGTTTCCATCGTTGACTTTGTGGCAACTGTTGAAAAAGCCACTACGAAGGATGAATTGAATGCGATGTTTATCGAGGCCGCCAACGGTAAATTGAAGGGAATTCTGGGCGTCACCACCGGTTCCTATGCCGACCCGCTGGTTTCGATGGATTTCAAGGGCGACCCGCGCTCGTCCATTGTTGACCTGCCTTCCAACATGGTGATGGGTGGCAATCTGGTCAAAGTAGTAACCTGGTACGATAACGAATGGGGTTATTCCTGCCGAACCGCTGACCTGGCGGCGTTGCTGGCAAAATCTCTCTAATCTCCATTCGAGAGGATTAACAACTAAGTCCATTGCAAGACACCTCATGGTGTCTTGCAATGGCGTGTTCTGAAAAGCAGAAACTGGTTTTTGGGTTGAGTTTCCAAGCGGGAGGAAATATGTTCAATAAAAAGACAGTTCGTGATATTGATGTAAAAGGCAAAAAGGTTTTTGTGCGGGTAGATTTCAATGTCCCGGTGAAAGATGGTGTGGTGGGAGATGATACCCGTATCCGGGCGGCATTACCCACCATTCAATATCTTTTGGATCAGGGAGCTGCTGTCATTCTGGCCTCACATCTTGGCCGTCCTAAAGGTGGTCCGGATCCAAAGTATTCTCTGAAACCGGTGGCCGATTATCTGGCAAATTTGTTGGGCAAACCGGTTGCATTTGCGGAGGATTGTATCGGGCCGGTAGCCGAAGCGGCCGCAGCCGCCCTCAAACCGGGTGAAGTGCTGGTTTTGGAAAACACCCGTTTTCACCCCGAAGAAGAAAAGAACGATGAGGGCATGTCCAAAGCCCTTGCCAAATTGGCGGATGTGTATGTCAACGATGCCTTCGGTTCTGCGCATCGGGCTCATGCTTCAACCGCCGGCATTGCCGCTCATTTGCCTGCGGTAGCAGGTTTCCTGCTGGAAAAGGAAATCAAGTATCTTGGGCAGGCCATAGATGACCCAAAGAGACCGTTTGTCGCCATTTTGGGCGGAGCGAAAATCAGCGACAAAATTGGCGTGATCAAGAATTTACTGAAAAAAGCCGACACCATTTTGATTGGCGGCGGGATGGCAAACACTTTCTTCAAAGCTCAAGGTTATCCAATGGGTGATTCACTGGTTGAGGAAGAAGCCCTTGAAACTGCCCGCCAGTTGCTTGGGGAGGGGAGAGACAAAATCCGCTTGCCTGTGGATGTTGTCATCGCTGATCAATTTGATGCGCAGGCTGAGTCGCGGGTTATGCCGGTTGGCCCAGTACCGGATGGGTGGCGGATTCTGGATATTGGCCCGGAAACCGTTGCTTCCTATTCCAAGGTCATCAGCGGGGCTGGAACTGTGGTGTGGAACGGCCCCATGGGCGTATTTGAATTCCCCAAATTTGCCGAAGGCACTTATGGGATTGCCAGGGCGGTCGCTTCATCCGGCGCGATCAGTGTCATTGGCGGAGGCGAATCCGTTGCGGCCATTAATCAATCGGGTTTGGCAGACAAAATCACCCACATTTCAACCGGTGGCGGGGCTTCTCTTGAAATGCTGGAAGGGCTGGAGTTGCCGGGTGTTGCCGCATTGTTGGATCAATAAGACTGCCTTTTCGTATTTTTAACGTACAATTAAGATAACTTCACGAAGATGATCATTGCGAGCAGGGTGGCGATTATCCGGCTCGCAATGATGCCATATTTCAAATCTTCTTTCTCTGGTTGAGGTCGCTTTGGACATCTATCGTGGTGTAATTGAACGGTATCGAGAATGGCTGGATGTGCCTGATCATCTTGAGGTGGTCAGTCTACTGGAAGGTAATACTCCCCTGATTCCTATGCCGAGGCTGGCGGAAGAATTAGGGGGCGGGTTTGATTTGTGGGTGAAGTTTGAGGGCATGAACCCAACCGGTTCTTTCAAGGATCGCGGCATGACTGTGGCCATCAGCGAAGCGGTAGGGCGGGGGGTCAAGGCGGTCATTTGCGCTTCCACCGGAAATACGGCAGCCTCGGCTGCGGCCTATGCCTCTCGGGCCGGAAGGCGTTCGATTGTAATCATTCCGCAGGGGAAGGTGGCAGCTGGAAAACTGGCCGGCGCTATTGCTTACGGCGCGGATGTGATTCAAATTGACGGCTCATTTGATGATGCCCTCAATCTGGTGGTGGAAATCAGCCAAAAACATCCGATTGGGTTGGTCAATTCCCTCAACCCGTATCGCCTGGAAGGACAGAAAACGGCTGCTTTCGAAATTTGCGACTTGCTCCACAGCGCACCCGATTGGCTTTGTCTGCCGGTAGGCAATGCCGGAAATATCACCTCCTACTGGATGGGGTTTCGTCAGTATGATCGGGTCAAACAAAGCGGTCTGCCAAAAATACTGGGGGTGCAGGCCCTTGGCGCTGCTCCCTTGGTGTTGGGGCATCCCGTGGATCATCCAGAAACTGTGGCCACGGCTATTCGGATTGGTCGTCCAGCACGCGGTGAACAGGCCCTTCAAGCAGCGGAAGAGTCGGGCGGGAAGATCATTGCTGTGAGTGATGACCAGATTTTACAAATGCAGCGTCGTTTAGCTTTGCATGGTTTGTGGGTCGAGCCGGCTTCAGCAGCCGGGCTGGCGGGTTTGGCTCAGGAGATCCATCAAAAAAGACTTGATCTGAAAGGGAAACGGGTTGTCGCCATATGTACCGGACATGGTCTGAAAGACCCGGATATCATCGTCAGACAGTTTACCAGCCCGAAAATAGTCAAACCCGAATTGAGGTGCTTGGAGGAGATTATCTTGGGGGGAGGTCAACCGTGAATGAATTGGTGGTTACAGTTCCTGCAACAACGGCTAATTTGGGGCCGGCTTTTGATTGTTTGGGTCTGGCGCTGGATTTATGGAATACGACCACTTTTCGCTTGGGTGGGGAGGGAATCAGGGTTCGTGTCCATGGAGAAGGCGCGGGTAAATTGCCCGAAGACACGGGCAATCTGGTAGCGCAGGCGTTTACAACCCTTTACGTTCGCCGAGAGGCGACCATGCCGCGCGATTTGCAAATTGAATGCCATAACCTCATTCCAATAGAGTCTGGATTGGGATCGAGCACTGCTGCAATCCTAACCGGCTTAATTGCAGCCAATTTCTTTTTAGGTCAACCGCTCAGTAAATTGGACTTATTAAGAATCACGATCGATATTGAAGGCCACGCGGATAATGCTGCAGCGGCCCTGTTCGGCGGGTTGGTTTTGGTGGCGGCAGATCTCACCCCTCCGCTGGTCAGGTCGTATCTGCTGCCTGCTTTGAGTGTGGTGGTCATTGTGCCGGAATTGCACTTACCAACCCGGCAGGCTCGCGCAGCTCTGCCGGATAAGGTAGGGCGTAGCGATGCGATATTTAACCTTATTCGTACAGCGCTGGTTGTGGATGCGCTGCGCGAAGGCGACCGCAGGTTATTGAAAACCGCAATGGATGACCGTCTGCACCAACCTTATCGGTTTCCCTTGATACCGGGCAGTCAGGCTGCTGTTCAGGCTGCCAACGATTTAGGGGCAGCGGCTGCGCTTTCAGGGGCAGGGCCGAGCGTGGTTGCCTTTGCGAATGACAATGCTCAAGCGGTGGCAGAGGCGATGCAGCTTGCTTTTCGATCTGCAGGGGTTGATTCGCGTTGTTATCTTCTGTCTCCTACTATGAAAGCCGCCCATTGGTATGGATGAGAACTTAAGAAATTCCAAAAAATTTTCTAGACAAAACAACATCTTTCGAGTAAAATTGGGCTTCGCAATGGATTGAACGTTTTCTTGGAGGAAGTAATTTGGCTAACATTAAATCACAAATCAAGCGTAATAAGCAAAACGAAAAACGCCGACTTCGCAATCGCTTTTTCCGCGGTGCAGCCCGTAAAGCGGTTTCAAAAGCTCGTGTCGCTATTGAAAGCGGGGAAACCCCCGAAGCCCGTGAGGCTGTGATTCTGGCAGTCAAAGCGCTGGATAAGGCTGCTGAAAAAGGCGTCATTCATAAAAACAATGCTGCCCGCCGCAAAAGCCGCTTGATGAAGCGTCTGGCTGCTCTCAACAAGTAATCCCACCCTTCTTGATGATGATTTATGGATAGCGGGAGGCATAGCTCCCGCTTTTGATTTTATACCGTCAATTCAGGATAAAGGGCGTGTTATAATTCTCCCGTTCACTCCGGCACTTTTGATTAAAGGATTTTGGCATGTTCGAGCGAGAACAGCAAGCAATTACACAAAAAATTAAGTCTTTTTGTCAGGAAAATCAATTGCCTGAGGTAGATTTTCAATGGAAATGGATCCCGTTTAGTGGACACTGGGGAATATCCACTTCGTTTTTTCAACTGGCAGCGCTGGAAGCACGCCAAGGTAAAAAAATCAATGTGAATGCTCGTGCGGCTGAACTGGCCGCCCAGGTAGCCGCATATTTGGGAACACCACAAGGTTTTGAAAAAGTGGAAGCCGTGAACGGCTATCTGAACATCTACTTTTTGCAAAGCGCCTATGCAGAGCAGGTTATCAACACCGTGTTGAATGAGGGAGAAAACTTTGGTCGAGGTGCCCATCGCAATGAACGGGTAATGGTAGAGTTTTCACAACCCAATACCCATAAAGCCTTCCATGTCGGACATTTACGCAGTGCAATTTTAGGAGATGTTATCAGTCGCTTATTGGATTTTGCCGGATTTTCAGTGGTGCGCGCCAATTATCCGGGGGACATTGGTCTGCATGTGATCAAGTGGCTGTGGTGTTATATGAACTTTCACCGCGGCGAAAAACCAACCAGCGATATTACTCGCTGGATGGGGGATATTTATGCCGAGGCCAACCGCAGGCTGGAGGAAAACCCGGAATTGGAAAGTGAGGTTCGGGCCTTGTATGCACAGTGGGATCGGCGTGATCCGGAGATCGTGGCTCTGTGGGAGGAAACTCGCCAGTGGTCTCTCAATGGATTCGAAGAAATCTACCGCCAGTTGGATATCCATTTTGATGTGTATTATTTCAATAGTCAGGTGGAACATCCCGGTAAAGAGATCGTCCATGAATTGATTGCCAAGGGTATTGCGGTGGATGAGCGACCAGAGGGGCCGGTGGTGGTCAAACTGGACGAGCTGCTTGGCTTGAAGAATGAAAAGTATCGGGTATTGGTGGTGCTTCGTTCGGATAATACTGCCCTCTATGCCACGGAAGATCTGGCACTGGCAAAGAAAAAATTTAGCGACTATCCCGATTTGAGTCGCTCGTACTACGTCGTTGATGTGCGCCAATCCTTGCATTTCCAACAGGTATTCAAGACGCTGGAACTGGCGGGTTACGAGTGGGCAACCCGCTGCCAGCATATCCCTTATGAATTGGTTATTTTACCGGGCAATGTGGTCATGGCGTCTCGCGAGGGAACAGTTGTGCTTCTTGAAGACTTGATTCGCGAGGCAACCGCCCGTGCGCTGGCCGTAGTCCGCGAGAAAAATCCTGATTTGAGCGAAGAAGTGAAACAGAAAATTGCTCAAGCCGTAGGAATTGGTGCGATTAAATATCCGATGCTGGCAAGGGAAAACACCAAAGTGGTCACCTTCGACTGGCAGTCAGCCCTCGATTTCAACGGACAGGCAGCCCCTTATATTCAGTATGCTTATGTCCGCGCGGGAAGTATTTTACGCAAAGCCGGCCGGCCGCTGCCAGAAGAAGGTAAAGTTACTGAACCTCTAACACCGCAGGAAGTTGAATTAATCAACCTCATTTCTCGGTTACCGGCAGAGGTGCAGCGGTCGGCAAATGAACTCCGCCCCTTGTGGATTGCCACGTATGCCTATGAACTGGCCAAGGCTTTCAATGATTTTTATACTCAGTGTCCGGTTTTGCAGGCGGAGGAAGCCGTGCGCAATTTCCGATTGCGCCTGACAGCGGCAACACGTCAGGCAATTGCCAACAGCCTGACTTTGCTGGGCATCACAGCCCCACAAGCGATGTGAACAGATTCTCAATCTTATTCACATTCAAAAAGGAGAAACAAAAAGTATGGCCATTCGAACAATCATCATGGGTGCAGCGGGAAGAGATTTTCACAATTTCAATGTCTTTTTCCGCGACAATTCGGATTATCAGGTAGTCGCTTTTACGGCGACCCAGATTCCGAATATTGAAGGCCGCCGCTATCCGGCTGAACTGGCGGGCAGCCTCTATCCGGAGGGTATTCCGATTTACCCGGAAAGCGAACTGTCTGACTTGATCCGCACTTTGAAGGCAGACCAGGTGGTTTTTGCTTACAGTGATGTTTCCCATGAATATGTCATGCACAAAGCTTCGGAGGTGTTGGCAGCCGGGGCAGATTTTCGTTTGATGGGGGTCAAAGGGACTCAACTCAAATCCAGTAAACCAGTTGTCTCGGTTTGCGCAGTCCGCACTGGTTCTGGAAAGAGCCAGACTACCCGCCGCGTTTCCAAGATTTTGATCAATTTGGGATTCAAAGTGGCTGCGATCCGCCACCCCATGCCGTATGGCGATCTTGTTAAGCAGGCGGTTCAGCGCTTTGCCGATTATAGCGATCTGGATAAACACCAATGCACGATTGAGGAGCGCGAGGAGTACGAACCGCACCTCGATAACGGCGTAATTGTTTACGCGGGTGTGGATTATGAGCGGATTTTGAGACAGGCGGAACAGGAAGTGGATATTATTCTTTGGGATGGTGGAAACAACGATTTCCCATTCTATCAGGATGATCTGGCGATCGTGGTTGCCGATCCTCACCGTCCCGGCCACGAAGTGCGCTACCACCCCGGTGAAACCAATGTGCGCCGCGCGGATGTGTTTGTCATCAACAAAGTGGATACTGCCAGCCCGGATGCGGTCATTGCGGTGCGGGAGAGTCTGGCTACGCTCAATCCCAAAGCGACGATTATCGAGGGCGCTTCACCCCTGTTTGTAGATCGTCCCGAAGAAATCCGCGGCAAACGGGTGCTGGTCATTGAAGATGGGCCAACCCTGACCCACGGTGAAATGGCGTACGGCGCAGGCTGGGTAGCTGCCCGGCGGTTTGGAGCGGCTGAAATCGTAGATCCGCGTCCATTTGCAGTCGGTTCCATCGCTGCAACTTATCAGAAGTACACCACCACCGGGCCCATCCTGCCGGCGATGGGCTACGGAGAAGAGCAGATGCGCGATCTGGAGCAGACCATCAACAATTCAGATGTTGATCTGGTCATCTCGGCAACTCCTATTGATCTGAACCGGGTCATTAAGGTTCATAAGCCGATGCAGCGTGTTCGCTATGAATTGCAGGAGATTGGTCAACCGACCCTGGAAGATGTTTTGAAAGCCAAATTTGTAAAGTGATCCATCTTTTTGATGGATGAAAGAAATCACTTAGCCTTCCCCCATTCTCATTGCTAAGGATGGGGGAAGGCTGAGGAAGATAGTCGGGTAAAACCATGTTCATTGATGAGGCTGAGATTTATGTTCGTTCCGGGAAAGGGGGAGATGGTTTTGTCCATTTTCACCGGGAAAAATATGTTAACCGCGGCGGGCCGGACGGCGGCGATGGCGGGCGCGGGGGTGATGTTGTTCTGGAAGTTGTGCCAACCCTAAACACACTGGTGAATTTTCGGTATCAGCGTAAGTTCATTGCGCAGGATGGCGCAAAAGGTGGGGTGAACAACATGACCGGTAAATCTGCTCCTGATCTGGTTATCCCCGTGCCGCCTGGAACGGTCGTTTACGATGCGGATAGCGGCGAATTGTTAGGGGATCTGGTAGAAGCAGGTCAACGGTTGGTGGTCTGTAAGGGCGGCCGCGGCGGGCGGGGCAATGCCCGTTTTGCCACTCCTCGCAATCAAGCCCCGCGGATTGCTGAAAAAGGTGAGCCGGGCGAAGAACGGAACCTGCGATTGGAGTTGAAACTGATTGCGGATGTAGGAATTGTGGGCGTGCCCAATGCGGGCAAATCCAGTTTTTTGGCGGCAGTTACCAACGCCAAACCAAAAATTGCGGATTATCCATTTACCACCCTTGAACCCAATCTGGGGGTGGCTGATTTAGATGAGCATACCAGCTTGATTCTGGCGGATATTCCGGGACTGATTGAGGGGGCTCATCAGGGGGTTGGCTTGGGTGATGCCTTCTTGCGCCATATTCAGCGCACACGCGTCCTGATTCACTTGCTGGATGGTCTTTCTGCCGACCCGCTGGCCGATTTCAGCCAGATCAATGCTGAGCTGGCATTGTTCGACCCTCAACTGGTACAAAAGCCAATGATCGTGGCCTTTAATAAAGTGGATTTACCTGAGGTCCAAGAACGGTGGGAATCTGTAAGAAAGGAATTAGAAAAGCGAGGAGTGCGCCAGCCGTTTGCTATATCGGCTCTGGCACGGATTGGACTGGAACCGGTATTGTGGCGCTGTGCGGAATTGCTCAAAACCGCTCCTGAACCTCAAAAGCGCGAAGAGCTGCCGGTCTACCGTCCCAGCGACGATCCGCGTGAATTTACGATCACCCGCACACCGGATGGAGGGTTCAAGGTGAAAGGGGCTGCTATTGAAAGAGCAGCGGCAATGACCTATTGGGAATTCGAAGGTTCGGTGCGCCGTTTCCAGCGGCTGATTGAACGCTTGGGTGTGGAAGACAAACTCCGCGAAATGGGTATCCAAAACGGCGATACGGTTTATATCGGTGACGAATACGAACTGGAATGGCAGGAATGAAACCGGTGCGGATTGGTTTGTTCGGTGGCACGTTTGATCCGCCGCATGTCGGGCATCTCATCCTGGCTGCCGAAGCACAGGATCAGCTGCGGCTAGAACGCCTGTTTTGGATATTGACGCCGGATCCACCCCATAAACAGGATCAAACGATTTCTCCGCTCGCTTTCCGGCTGAAATTGTTGACGGCAGCCATTGAGGATAACCCTTTCTTCGAACTTTGCCGGGTAGATATGGATCGCCCGGGACCGCATTATGCAGTGGATACGGTTCAAATTCTAAAAAATCAATTCCCATTTGCAAAATTTTATTACCTGATTGGCGGCGATTCCCTGCATGACCTGCCGACATGGTATCAACCTCAACGACTGATCCAGTTGATTGAAGGATTGGGGGTCATGCGGCGGCCGGGGGATCAGGTAGATTTACGGGATCTGGAGCAAAAAATTCCCGGGTTAATCGCCAAAATTTGTTTTATCGAAGCGCCTCTCTTGGAAATTTCGGCCCGTCAAATTCGCCAGCGGATTGCGGAAGGACGCGCTTATCGTTATTATGTTCCCACTGCCGTTTATCGGTTGATAGAAGAATCTGGGGTTTATCGTCCGCATTCTTCCTCATTCGAGAGGGATGACAATCTGTAGTATTCCATGAACAAACGAAACCGAATCGGTAAGAGCATTCTATTTGGCATACTTGTGTGGATGTTGACCGCATGTACATCTGTGGCAGGGGGCGAACCGGTCATTGAAAGCACTCCCACAGCATTTTTGGCTGCTGACCTGACCAATGATGGATTGGCGATTGTGCCCAGTCGCGCTTGTTTGATTCATCAGGCAGTGGTCATCCAAAACGACCGCATGATGGGAGACATGCTGGCCTGGTCAAAGGACTCAAATCGGATTGCTTTTATTACGCCGGTCAACGATAGTTGGGGCTGGTATCAGGGCGATCTGGTCATTTTGGATGTAAGCAGCGGAGAAACATGGCGAACCAAAGACATTCGCGTGGCTGGTGATTTGACGTGGTCACCATCGGGGGAACGGATAGCGTTTGTAGTTCTCCGGCCAGCCGAAGCGCAGTATTCCGTTGGGGTTTACTCCCTGCAGGATGGGAGAATACTCGATCTGTATGATGTGGCTGTAACCGATGAATTTTCCAGCCTTAAAGGCATCGTAGGCTGGCAGTCAGAGCAGGTACTTCGGGTATCCGAGAGATGCGGGGCAGATTGTTTGCGGTATGTGGAACACAATCTGGTCAGCGGTTTGAAAACGGTGTTGGAAGAAACTCGGCCGGTTGAGGATGCCAGTCTGCAAATCCTTCTCAATCAGCCTGGCGTAGTTCCTAACCGTAACTGGCGAAATGCAAACTGGTCTCCCGATGCGCGGCGGGTGTTTTTCACGGACCGCACGAATGTAGCCTGGACAGGTGATTTGACAGCCAGTACAAAAGCCGCTTTACCGATGGAAACACTGCCCGTCGCCGAGTCCAAATGGTCGGCTGACGGGCAGTTAATTGCCGTACGAACAGCAGAAAATCTTTACATCTTTGCGCCGGATGGTTGTCCCTGAACGATCACTGGGTAATCAGTTCTAAATTTCCCAAGCCCATATTCAGATTGATTTCAATTTTTGGGCCGCTACCTTGAGTTTCATAGACATTATTCGAAATACTCCACGTTCCGCGTGGTTGAACATTGTTCAGACCGCCGCTAATGACAACTCGCGCTGGTGTTCCTGCTGGAATGATAATTTTCAGACTGCTTACTCCTGCAGAGATGCTGGCATCCAGGTCTTGCCGAAGGCTACCGGAAAAATCAAGCGTGTAAGAGCCGGTTCCACCCTCAAAATTCAAAAAAGCAGGGCTGGCGTTTCCTAATCCATATAAAGAAACTTCCGATGCTCCAGTACGGTAACGAAGGCTTTCCATCTGCGCCGGGTTTGGCTGATCGAAGCGTACTTCTGCCTGACTGGCGCCATCCTGAATGTTCAGACGAGTGAGAGGCACACCGCTCAGATTGAGGGTGCCCCGGTATGCGCCGGCAGCAATATCTAGATCCATAGGTGTGCTGCCCAGTTTCAATTGCCAGCGATTGATCACATCTCTTGTTGGAATGCGCAAATTCTCTTTTCGACCCTGGCGGATGAGCAGGCTTCGTCCATCGCGAATGATTTCCGGTTTCCACTCGGAAATATTGTATTGGATTTCGCCTTCAATCAACATTTGGCTGCCGCCTTGAATTTCCAGTTCACCGGCTCCCATTTCGATGGAAATTTTTACGGTTTGGGAGTCCTCGGAAAGGCTTTCATTAATGAGAAAGGTTTGGGTAGGGCCGGTTTTCGCTTCCGGCATGTTAACAGTGAAAGAACAGGCCAGCGAACTGATCAGGAGCGCAAACACAGGGAAAATGACATAAAGTTTATTTTGGTTTTTCATATAAAAGGCTCTTTTCTATTCAATTATCTTTTTGGGTGGGAGGTGTTTCGTCCGGAGAAGTTGAAGGGGGAGTTGGCGGGCTGGGTGGGGTGGTGGTGGGAACATAGACGACGGTTGGGGGAGCTGGATAAGGTTTGGTGCCAAATTGTGTGAGAATGATGCTGCCCAGACCCACACTGGCGGCTAACAGGGACATCAAACCGCCGAGGCAGAATAAATAACCCAGCAGCCATACAATTAACCCCAGCACCAATGTGCCAATGCCGGCAGATACAGCTTCGACCCACTGGGTTTTCAACATGCTGGCAATCCGTTCACCAATTTGGAAGCCAACTGCTATCCAGCCAATCAACAGAGCAAAAGCCAAGATGAGAATGGCAATCAGTGCTACCGGAATCAACAGGATCGTGATGATCAGCACGAAAAGAACAAACGGCGCTACAATCAAGGTCAGCAGCCCAATTCCACCGCTTAGCAAGGTTTGATCGGCAATGGTGTTGCCGATTACCCGCAGCGGACGGGGCAGCAGCAGCGCAACGACCAATGCCAGAACCGACATTGCCAGAACGCGTAGGATGTTAGCCAATGCATCTCTCATCCACGCTGTGAAGAGGCGCAACGGGGAGGAATCGCCTAGGGGATAGAAATCAAAACGGTCAAAGTTAAACATCAGGGTCTGCGGGTTCAGGCGGTTGATACTGCCCGTTACAATTGACCCTTCAACCTGACTGACCGAGCCGCCGATGATTTGAACATCGCCTTGAATATAGGAAGTTCCATCGAGATAGACATTACTCCCTATTGCGCTGATATCGCCGTTGACCCTGCCCCGTACTTGAAGATTACCCCCGAAAATTACAATTTCGCCGTTAACGGTTGCTCCATTTTCGATTTCTGCATTGCTGCCAAAGACGACGAGGGAACCGTTCAGCGTTTGGGATGAGCGTAGTACATAATTTTCACCAAAAATCAGTTGGTCGCCATTGAATTGTTCGCCTGACGGTGGAGGGGTTTGGGCGTACACCATCGTTGATGTTGCCAGCGTCAGCATGAAGGTGACCATCATAAGTAATGTGAAGAGCGAAATTTTTTTCATGGTCTTCGTACTCCTATGTGGGATAGGCGCTGAAAAGTCAAGAACCACAGCACAAGCAACAGAATTGACCAGCCTGCAAGCAGGGAAACAAGCGCTACGAGTGCGAGCGGCGGGATTTGACTACCCCAGTAGTAGAGAATGTACTGGAATTCTGACCAGCGTTGAGGAGCAATGGCGACCCAACCAATCATGTCGGAAAGTAAGTGGGCTGGTGGAATAGTCCATAAAAGCCGAACGATGAATGCCAAACTTGCCAGGATGAAGGCACCGCTCAGGCTTAATAGGGCAATCCGCACCTGCCGCTTATGCCGTTGGGCCTTCCTTTCGGTAAGGCTTGCCTGAAAACGGTTGATAAACTGGGGAGGCGCAGGAGTAACAGGGGTGGTTCGCAGCAGGCTCTCCACTCCTTTCCAGCCGGCTTGGATCTGATTGCACTGCTGACAGGTTTGTAGATGGGCTTCCAGTTCAGCCACTTGGCCGGGGCTTAAGTTTTCCCGGTCAAAAATCCAGTTTTCAAAAGGCAGGTGACTCATCACGAATCCTCTCGGTCATGGCATATTGCTGGCTCTGATATTGTTTTGCTAAGCGAAGACGTGCGCGGTGCAGCCGGCTTTTTACAGCACTCACGGATAGTTGCAAAGCGTGACTGATTTCCTCTTCAGAGCACTCGTACCAGTAGCGCAGGATGACAGCAGCCCGATCTTGAGGATTGAGGAAAGATAGAAGCGATTGTATGGATTGTCGCTCTTCATGATCCCGAATGTGTTTTTCGGGTTCGGGGCCGTGGTCGGGAATGACTTCTTCCATCCAATCCTCGATCTCCATGGTGGTGATCCGTTTTTTTCGCTGCTGGTCAATGCAGTAGTGGGCGGCAATGGAAAGCAGCCATGTGGCAAAGGAACGATTGCGGTCATAGCGGCGGATTGCTTGATAGGCTCTCCAAAATGTTTCTTGAGCGGCGTCCTCTGCCTCTTGCGCATTTCCCAGCATTCGGTAGCACAAATTGTAGACGGGGTTTTGGTATTGCAAAACAAGGCTGGTGAAGGCTTCCTCATCCCCGTTTTGTGCTCGGATGAGCATGTCCATCTCATGGTTGATCACCGACTGCTCCTGTGCTCTTGTTCTAGTACCATATACGCAACCCGAGCGGATTAGTTGCATGGGACAGGTTTGGAGTGAAATCTCTTAACCTTTTCTCATCATAACATAGTCGGGTCAACATTCACCTGTACCAAAGACGAGTTCGGTGATGACCAGTAGAATGAACTTGCCTCAAGAGGAAAGATCAAGGTGCGCCAATTCTAATCGCTGATCTGCTTTTGGCGGATTACCGCCGGGAAAAATTCACGGAATTGTGCCAATAGCATCGCACTGAAAATGAGCAAACAGCCCATAACCTGAAGTGGAAATAATCGTTCGCCTAAGAGAATATATCCCAAAATGGCAGCAAAGACTGCTTCCATACTAAAAAGGATGGCTGCGTCGGTGGTGGGAGCATTCCGTTGGCCGATCACCTGCAAGGTGAACCCCATACCAACCGGAAAGACTGCTGAATAAAGGACTGCCCACCACGCCTCAGGCTTTGGAACCATGGAACTTTCAAAAAGAAAAGCTCCGATAGAATTTAATAACGCCGTAATCCCAAACTGCCCCATTGCAAATTGAAGATTGTCCATGCGGCGAGCCATCCTGCCCACGACGATTACATGACCAGCCCACACAAATGCGCCGGCTAATTCAAACCAATCACCGGGGGCTGGCTTGAAGGCTCCCCCTGTGCTCAGGAGCAAAGTGCCAATGACTGCCAGAAAGGCCGCTACCCAGGTTGTCCAGTGAATCACTTCGCGCCAAAAAAGCCATAACAGCAGTGGAATTATGACCACATAGAGGCCGGTGAGAAAGCCGGCGTTGGCAGCAGTTGTGGTTTTCAGGCCAATTTGCTGAAAGGTGCTGGCTGCAAATAACAACATTCCTGCGGTGATGACTCCAACCCAATTTTTTCGTTCCAGGCGAATTCTATTACCGAGAAGTACTGCGAGAAACAGGGTTGCAATCCCAAAACGTACCCCATTGAAAGTGAAATTTCCCATACTTTGGGCTGCAATACTCTGGGCGATAAAACCGCTCCCCCATATAAAGGAAACGAAAAGAAGAATGGCGTCCGATTTGATTCGATCGGATGGGGCTGGCTTCAAACCTCGTTTCAGTGTGAGCGGCATTGATGGATTATCCTAAAAAAGAAGCAAGATTTAGAAAGTTTACTCAAAAATGAAGTTTTATTCTTCCAATGTAAAGCCCACCTTGAAAGTAACCTGCCACTGTTTGACTTGATCCTCTTCGATTCGTCCGCGAATTTCGACCACCTCCAGCCATTGCAGGTGACGGATGGTTTGCGCAGCGCGAGCAACTGCCGATTGAATAGCATCTTCAATGCTGGTGGTTGATGTCCCAGTAATTTCAATGAGTTTGTAGGTGTGTTGAGCCATTGTTCCTCTCTAAAAATTGGGTATGGTTGCCTATTCCCAATCTTCTGGAATGTAACGCCGCCACCGTTTTATCTGGCTGTGGTGTTGCTTTGCGGAACGGCGAGCAGCCCGTGCGGTGATGATTGGTTGAGTGGGTTTCCGAGATTTTGGAACAAGCAAAGATTTTTGAATTAACTCATTCAATCTTCGAATAGCGTCCATGCGATTCTGTTCCTGAGTTCTATAGCGCCTGGCTTCCAAAATCAGAACATCCTCATCCGTTACTTTTTGACCGGCTAGTTGGATTAATCGTTCTTTTGCTTCTTCTGGTAGGATGGAGGATTTGCGAATATTAAATCGCAACTGTACCGCAGTGGATACTTTATTGACATTTTGTCCACCCGGGCCAGAAGCACGGATATAATCCAGTTCAATTTCATCCTCCGGAATCTGGATCGAAAATGGTTGATTGGGCATACAATAAGTATAACAGGATGGCTTTGGTTTCAAACATCCTTCTTGCAGAATTACCAAAAATGTTTTTTTCAAGAGGAGGCTGGTGATGGAATTAGAACAGGTTCGAAACAAAATCAAAGCGGCTGTCTGGCAGGCAATTGCCCAAAGCGGAATCAATCTAACTCCTATTTCGAGCGATGATCAGAACAGGCTGGTAGATGCAATCACCGCTCAGATGTTCGTGGTAATGGATGAAGTGATCGCTTCGGATACAGATGATCAGCTCACTCGTCTTGCCTTCACCGGTGAGGATGAGCAAGTGCTGTGGAAAGGCAGACCGCTCCTTTCGCTGGTTGAATATTATGTGATTACCAATGAAAGAATCAAGGTTGTCAAGGGGCTTTTGGGAAAAGATTATGAAAATTACGAATTAATCCGAATACAGGATATTGACCTTGCCCAATCTGTGGGTGAACGGATTTTAGATATTGGCGACATTCGTATCAAAGGCGCTGACCCTTCACATTCGGAAATCGTTTTGAGGAATATCAAAAATCCGCATGAGGTTTATGAATTGGTGCGAAAAGCATGGCTGGCAGCCCGCAAAAAATATGGGCTCATCTTTCGTGAAGAAATGTGATTGTAAAATTGAAAACGTGGTACAATAAAACCGTTCGTAATTCATCATCTGACGTCCTAAGCGTTGTTGTTTTTGTTTTCGGTCGCATTGGTTTTCTAACAGCACCACAATAGCAAAACGGCACTTGGGGTAGTCAAACAGAAAAGAAAAGGAAAAAAATGAATATCTATGTAGGAAATTTGTCGTTCGATGCGACCGAAGATGGGGTTCGCGAGTTGTTTTCCGCCTTTGGTACGGTTACTTCCGTCAATCTGATCAAGGATAAGTTCTCCGGCCAACCACGCGGTTTTGGATTCGTGGAAATGGCCAACGAAAGCGAAGCGCAAAATGCGATTCAAAACCTGAACGGTAAAGCGTTCATGAACCGCAACCTAACGGTAAACGCTGCCCGTCCTCGTGAAGAACGCGGTCCTCGCAATTTCGATAGCGGTTTTGACCGAAGAAGTAACTACGGAAGTGACCGGCGGGGTGGGAAGTCCGGCAATCGTGGTGGCGGCGGCCGCCGCGGCTGGTGATTTCTTAACCTCAAAATTAAACGCTTTGTTGTTATCTGTCTCGGTCACACCATTGTTTTTTTAACTCAACACCCTTTGAATAAATTCGCTCTTCACGCGGGCATATTCTGCAATGCTGACAAAGCCTTTGGCAAAAAAAGAGCGTTTAAGGTCTTGATAAGCGGAGCGAAAAGCAGGGTCAAGACGAAGGCGATCGCGAAAGTTACGAAAATGATTTACCCAAGGGGAATCATCTCTCACAATGTAAAGATGTATCAAATAATTCTTACTTTCATGAGCAAATGAAGCCACTTTTACCAAAGAGGCAGAAGAGAAGAGATTGTTGACGTGCGGTTCGTGAAATCCAAGCCGATCCAGCGCTTTTTTAGCAGAATCAATGTGGTGTGGTGGACAAACCAGCATCAGGTCAATAATTCCGCTTCCTGCCAAATCGGGTACCGCTGTACTGCCGACGTGTTCAATCCATGCCTCAGGTAATTCCTCTTGAATAATACCTATATCCGCATCGGCTACACCAGTATTGCCGCCGGATCGGCCGGTTTGAGTTGGGGAGGCTGGGGTTCGTAACTACGAAATGCTTTGGAAACTTCCATAATGGTAAAAATCTTCCACCTTTGAGAAGCTAAAGATCTCAGAAAACGATTTCCTCTTTGCCGGTCAATTTTTCTCGGATGCGTTGAACGACGGTATCCAGATGTTGGGTTCGATGAACGAAATCAAGATCGTCTGTCCGTATCGTCAAAACAGGACAGAGATCGAAGGTGCGCATCCAGTCCTCATAAAAGGACTCCAATAATTGCAAGTATTGCGGGGTGATGCTGCTTTCAATTTCTCTTCCTCGCTGACGAATGCGTTCGATTAATACCTCAACAGGGGCTTTTAAGTAAATCAGGAGAGAAGGCGCTGGCAAAGTTCGAACCACGAGGTCGAACACTTTTCGATAAGTTTGATAATCGCGTTCATTTAAATTGCCTAAATGGTGAAGTGCGCGGGCAAAAATGGCAGCATCTTCATAGATGCTGCGATCAATAATGGCCGAGCGGGGATCGTTCCACATATCCAAATGCTGCTGAGCGCGGTGGCCAAGGAAGTAAATTTGTAAATGAAAGGACCAAGTCCGCATGTCCCGGTAAAAATCAGGAAGATAGGGATTATCTGTCACCGATTCGTAGGCGGTGCGCCATCCCAGTCTTGCACCAATGCGTTCAGTCAAAGAGGTCTTGCCTGAACCGATATTGCCTGCCACGAGAATGAGGCGCTTTACCATGTTGTGGTCTCCCTGTTTTTATGCTGGAATCATCATCGTTCTAATTATACTGGAAGCGAGATGTTTGGTTTTTCGTTGGGGAGGATGAGATTGTTGCTTATCGAGGATGGTACGAGCGTAACTTTAATTTCTGTAAGAGTGTTTAAGTCAATTGATGCTTCTATTTTTCATGAAGTGTAATAAAAACTCAACCTGAAAATTTAAACCTTGTGATAAACTAGGCGAGGGCAGCCCAAGGGAGGCCAAACGAGGGATTGCTCTACAAATTTCAGCAGGTCAAACTTTTTTTGAGGTGATTAATGGCGATTGCACTGGAACAAACCAAAACTCGGGCTGTCCGAAAAAGAATACCGACCACCCGGCGTGAACGTTGGGCCTGGTATTTTTACGATTTTGGTAATTCGGCTTATGCTGCCGTGGTGTTGTTGGCGGTTTATTCAGCCTATTTTCAGGGTCAGGTCGTAGGTGGTTCACAAGGAACCCGCCTTTGGGGACTAGCGGTGGGAATCGCTATGCTGGTTGTTGCCGTGCTTTCCCCCGTATTAGGAACATTGGCAGATTTCTCGGCAGCCAAGAAAAAATTTTTATTGTTTTTTACAACACTGTCTGTGATTTTCACGGCTGCCTTGTTTTTTGTTATGCCGGGGGATGTTTTTACCGGAATGTTGTTCTTTATTCTTGCAGAAATTGGTTATCGCGCTGCCCAAGTCTTTTATAACGCGCTCCTGCCGGAGATTGCCGAGCCTGAGGAAATTGGAAAGGTATCCGGCAATGGCTGGGCTTTTGGCTCCTTGGGAGGAATTATATGCCTTCTAATCGTCCTGGCATTGATTATGAGTGTGGGTGGAACTGCCATCGTCCGTTTTTCCTTCTTGATTACGGCTGCTTTTTATTTGGCTTCATCCATCCCCTTATTTCTGTGGCTGCGCGAACGAGCCGAACCTCAGCCCTTACAGAATGGAGATGGATATTTAGGGGTGGCCTTTCGAAGATTGGGTGAAACCTTTCGGGCTGTAAGGCATTACCGGGAGTTTATCAAATTCATCATTGCTTTCTTGATTTACAACGATGGCATCATGATGGCTTTGAATTTTGCTGCCATCATTGGCGCTGTATTATTCGGAATGACCCAACAGCAGTTAATCATTTTTATGATCATCATCCAGATTACCAGCGTTGCAGGGGCTTATGTGTTTGGGATTCTCGCGGATCGCTGGTCGAGCAAGCGGTCACTAGTCATTTCGCTTCTCATAATGATAGGATCGGTGGTGTGGATGATATTCGCGCAGAATGTGATGGTGTTCTTTGTAATTGGGGCGGTCGCCGGTTTTGCTCTGACAGGAGTGCAATCAGTAAGCCGGACGTTGGTTGGTCAGTTCGCGCCAGCAGAAAAGAGCGCAGAATTTTACGGATTTTTTGAAGTCGGTGGGCGGACTTCTTCATTCATTGGACCGGCAGTATATGGTTTCATTGCGGCAGAAGCAGCCCTTCTTTTGAGTGGAAGAGGGGTGGATACCGCTAGCGCTGAACAACTGGGAATTCGCATCGCCATTGGTTCGATTGTGGCATTTCTGTTATTCGGTTTGGTTCTTTTGCTGAGAGTTCGCCAGCCCCAACCAGAAGAGAGCCGCTCACCCGTGGAAGTGACTTCCTGAAGGACAAGCAGCCATGGATGATCTGCCGATTACTTATCCCCGCCGAAAAGTGATCCGAACAGCGCTGCGCCAACTCATCCGCGCTGCTTTCCAAGCCCTTTCGGATTTTACGATTGAGGGAAAAGAAAACCTGCCCAAAGAGGGACCTCTGCTGGTTATAGGGAATCATTTCAGTTTTCTTGATCCTGTGGCGGTTATCGGCTCTGTCCCTTATCCGATTGAGTACGTAGGCGGATTTCGTATGCCAAACGCTCCTCAGAGCGTAACTTGGCTGGCCGGTTTATATGGGTTCTTGCCGGTGCGGCGGGGGTCGATTTCGCGAGACACCTTGTATGCTTCCCGAAAAGTGTTGCAATTGAAGGGTGTTTTGGGGATTTTCCCCGAAGCCGGCAGCTGGGCGGGTATTTTACGCCCTCCCCGACCGGGAGCAGCCTATCTGGCTTCTTCAACCCGCGCCAAAATTCTGCCGGTTGGGTTGGATGGTTTGACCACTCTTTTTCCTATGCTTAGGAAAGGGAAAAGGGCAAAAGTTACTGTACGGTTTGGGAAACCGTTTGGACCTTTTTTTGTTTCCGAGCGGGGAGAAACGGATCGCAACCGATTAGAGGAGATTGGGCATGAGATGATGCGCCAGATTGCGCTTCTCATCCCACCGGAAAAGCGCGGATATTACTCGGAAGATGCTGAAATTCGCCGGCTGGCGATGGCAGAGGCTGCCTATCCGTGGGAGGGAAAACCGGAGGCGTAATGAGGCTGTCCTTCAACCGGTAGCGCGAACATCGAATCGTTTGAATTCCCCGCTGGGTTGCTGCCATTCAAATTGAACACGGGTCACATGAGCGGCGGGAGGACCGACTCTAAGTTTGCTCAGGAGAGTTTCCAAAACTGGGCGTGGTCCTTCGGCCAGTACCTCTACGTCTCCATTCCATCGGTTGCGCACCCAGCCGGTTAGGTTCAGGTTTCGCGCAGTTTCAAGGACGAACATGCGAAACCCGACGCCTTGAACACGGCCTTCGACAATGGCATGAAGTCTTGCATGGGTGTCATTTGGAAGCATTACTGGCAAATCCCTTTCTTCCTGAAGAGAAAATGGTCAAAAAAACCGGCAAGGAAACAATGAGCAAGATGAGAAGATAGGGTTGGATATTATTCCAGGCCAAAAAAGTCAGATCCATGCCGAGCGTTTCCTGCCGCCAATGAGTTTCCAATTGAGCAATGGACTGACCATACACTTTGCGGACGCCTTCTTCGCATCCCAATCCATCTTTGTATGCGAAAATCAACTCGCGTAAAGAGGAAGCCCCATAAGTCTGATAGAGGAACCGGATGAAAGAAGCGGATTGGGCGTAGGACAGAATAGCGCCAGATAAGTCGGCAGGAAATCCAGAACACAGATTCACGAATGGTAAAAGCGTATCGTTATCTCTGGCTTGATAGAGCACACGCTGGTATTCAGGATTAGGGTAAAATTCGGCGATCGAAGCCAATCCTTCTGTCAGCCAAGTTGGCAGGCGGGTGTAGGCTTCACCGACTAACTGGTATTGAAGAATATGCATAATCTCATGCGGGATTTGTCGTTCCATTTCGGCGCGTTGATCGGGACCGGGCGGAATGGATACGAGGATAATGCCGAGATCGGGACTGGCATGACCGGCAACCCAACTGTTTGGAGTGAGGTTGAGCACGGATTGCAGCTCTTTGACAGAAGGATAGATATAAATAGAAACTGGTCCTTGAAAAGGAATGCCTAATAAGGTAAGACTGCTCTGCAGGCTTTGAACCGCCACATCGAGGGCTTGTTGACCAAAGAGCAGGTCACCCTGTTGATAGGCAATGTTGATTTGCTGGTCAGAGAGCCGCTGCCACGGAAGGCGGTTGTCTTCATAAAAGAATGTGGCCTTTTCACCGGTGACGGAACCGCCGTTTGTTGTTTCCAAACGGTACCAGTACTCGACTGTAGTGAAAGGACGCAGAGGGTGGGTTGCCAGGTCAAAGATTGCCTGATTGGTTTCACCCAGTGGCACAGGGAATGGAATGATTTGAGTTTCCTGGCCATTGGATTTGAGCAGGACATATGCAGCCCGAATCTCATCAGGTTGTCTTAGCTGTAAAGTAAAACGAATGGTCTTTCCAAATTCAATCTGGGGTGGAAAGAGTTGTTCTCCGAGAGGCTGTTGCGGTACAAAAGTCCAACCACCTATCAAGATGCTGATCATCAAAAAAAGTAGGACGCTTTTTTGTGTCAAATTCCCCCCTTTGAAGAGCTCAATTGTCCCTGTAAAAATTATTGTCCTCTTCGTCGTCTTCTTCTTCCTCCTCGAGATTAATGATCGAGTTCAAGTCATCTTCGTCTTGGGCTTGAAAGTCAAACATCTCAAAGGAGTCTAGTCCTTCGGTGAGGAAGAGATTATCCAGGGCTTCTTGTAAGAAGTCGGCTTCTTCATCATCTTCGGTTTGATCGAGCAGGTTTTCCAGAACATCCCGCACGTGTTCACCCCCAATTTCTGAAAGAGACCAAATTACTGCCATGCGTAATTCGTCATCCTCAATGCCAGACTGTAACATTTCCAAAAGGATTTCACGTGCATCTCCTGCGTTCAATTGGCCGGCTGCGCGGACGGCTTCAAATTGAACTTCAGGGTCTGGGTGATCCAGTTGCTCGATAACGGCGGGGATGTATTCTTCACTTGCGGAGCGTCCCATCGCAAACAGGGCTGTGCACAGCCACTCCGGGTCGGCGTTGTTGTAGGCAGCAAGAATCAACGGTTTTACTTCCGGACGGCTGGAATACCCCAATGCTTCAATGGCGCGCCGGCGGATGATGGGCAATTCTGAACTTTGCGCAATCGAGAGCAAATGATCTTCGACGCGTTTCAAAGTTTTACTTGAAATTTCTTCCAGCTCTCCGAGGTAAACATACTTTCCTAATGTGCTGGCCGCAGTGGCACGCACCATTTCATCGGGGTCTTCTTCCATCATGGTTATGAATTTAGGGACGAGTTTTTCATTGTCAGCTTCCCACAAGGCTCGTAAGGCAGCCGAACGAACCCGCGGTTCTTCGTCATCCAATGCAAAGATGCTCAAATCGTCAAAAGACACGAGGGTATCAACTTCTGCCAGATCTTCGAGGTCTTCCATGAGCGCTATTCTGCGTTGGGTGGAGATTTGCGGCCAAATCGTTTTCAGTTTGATTAAGTCGGTCGGTGTGAGGTCGGAAAAGCGATGCAAGAATGCAGGCGGGAATGGCCGGCTATCATCCAGCAAGGCTGCCAGAATTTCATCGAAAGGAACAATTCGTTTTGCTGATGAGGTCATTTTCGGTCTTCCAATGGCTTAAGGCAATTGAATTGGATTTAGAATATCCTGAGCGGTAATGTAAAACATCAAAAGGATCAAGGCGAAGAATCCGATCAGGTGTACTAGGTTTTCATATTGCGGTGGGATACGTCGACGGGTAATGAGCTCGGGAAGAATGAATAATATTCGTCCACCGTCTAAGGCGGGAATTGGGAAGAGGTTGGTCAATCCCAGAGCAATGGTGATTACGGTCATCAGTCTTAAGGTTAGAGTGCGTTCAAAGGGGTCTGCAGAGGCGGCGTTTTCTTCATCAATCTCGCGCGCCTGAGAGAACATGGAATAAATGCCAACCGGTCCAACCACGCGTGCCTGTTCTCCAGAGACTTCTCCACGAATCAAGCGCCCCGGCATTTCTAGGATCATTCGGGCTTGTTCCACGGTTGCCCGGAAAGATAACGGTATGGTTTCGAACCAGGACACGCTGGTAATGGGATTCGTCATCGAAATTCCCAATGCTCCCTGACCGGGGGGTGGTTGAACACGAGGAACTGCCTGAACGACAAGTTCCTGATCTCCCCGTAACAGTACGATTTCCACTTCTTTGCCTTTGTTTTCCTGAACAACGGCGATCAATTGCTCCATCCCGCTGACAGGGGTTTGATTGATTCGCACGATCAAATCTCCCACAGCCATTCCCGCCTGTTCGGCAGGCGACCCTTCGGCGATAGAGGCAATCATCACTTTGCGGGTATCCGGCATTCCGGTCTGGGTGAACATCACCGAAAAGAGAATAACGCCCAGCAGCAAGTTCATGATTGGGCCGCCAAGCAAGACGGCAATTCGAGCAAGGGGTTTTGCGCTGCCAAAACCACCCGGAACAGTGGGGTCATTTTCACCGGAAAGGCGCACAAATGCGCCAAACGGAATCGTGTTCAGAGTAAAGTCCGTCTCCCCAATCTTGAATAACTTGACGAGGCGGGGAGGGAAGCCAAAACCAAACTCCTCAACGCGAATCTTGAATAATTTGGCAACCGCATAGTGACCAAATTCATGCACAAATAACATCACCCCAAAAAACAGGATGAACTCCAGTAAGGTCAGTAAATTCACCGCATCACATCCTTTCCGGACGTTAATTTTTTTTCTGAAACAGATTATATCCGGTTTATGCCCGGCGTGCAAAAAGAGGTGGAAAAGTACAACCTCTCCCTATTCCAACAGTGTGGCCGGCCCCCCGGGTCGGGAGAAAAGAATTTGCTCTACTGCGGGGATTTGCTGGAGACGGTATCTTAACTCAGTCATTGCCTCATTCAAACAAAGAATATGGACGTTCGGGCCGGCATCCAGCGTATAACAAACCGGTAAACCCTCTTCCCGCCAGGCATGGATTCTTTTCATTAGGTCTAATGAACCGGGATTCCAGTAAAAAAGAGGTGGGTTAGAGGTCATCATCACAGCATGCATGAGGTTGCTGTCCAGTTCCACAATTTGAGCAAGCGTTTCAAAATCTCTGTTGAGGATAGCGCGCCGACAGATTTCCAGACGACGGGGAGCATCCTCAACGCGGGCGGCTTGCAGGGGGCTGGTAGAAGCCAGCTGGTGTCCTTCGGTCGAACCAACAGATTTGTGATCGGTTTCGATGATCGCAATACAATCCATCAATTCCCAGTGATTAGGCGGTGCGATGGATATGGCATAGGAGTCTTCATCCTCGTTTCCCGGCAGCCATTCGACAAAGCCGGCAGGAATCGAGCGGCAGGCGGAACCGGAACCGCGCCGGGCAAGGGCAGAAAGTTCCTGACGATTGAGATTAAGACCAGCTGCCTTGGAGGCAGCCAGACCGAGCGCGGCAAATGCCGCAGCCGATGAAGCCAAGCCACCGCCGGTGGGAAAGTTGTTTTCCGTGACAATTTCCGCGAAATAGTTGAAATCGGCTTTTTGGCGTACGATATCAAGGAATGCGCTGACGCGCTGAAGGGCCTTTCCTCCCTGCAGTTTCTGATTCAAAATAAGGGTATCGTTTTTGAGTTTGGAGTCAAATCGCACCGTTGTCCGCGTGGTCAATCCCTCCAAATTCATGGAGATTGAACCGTTCGCGGGGATGCGCAATTGATCATCCCGGTTTCCCCAATATTTGATAAAGGCAATATTGGGGTGGGCAACCGCTGTAGCAACACCAACCGTCGAAGAGCGTCTGAACATTCCGTATTCAGTTTACCATGACAACCATAAAAGTGAAAATTTGTATGTAGCGTTTTGCGAGTTTTTTTACAAATCTATTTGTTTTCAGTTCACTTCAGCCAATGAGGATTGATACCTGTACACTCTTAACGAATTTCTCCGCTAAAAATGATGAAAAGCCCACCCCCAGCTCCGATCAGTCCAAAAGAAAGCAATCCCAGCCAAAAATTGAACGAAATCAATCCGATAACCATCAGCAGGGGAAGAACCAAACCCGCAATTGCAATGATTGCGCTGATGATCAGATCGATTCTTGGCAAGAAGATGAGCAGAACCCGAATTCGGACCGGTTCGAGACGAGTTTGAGATAAAGATTTGGTAGCAGAAGCCATCCCACACCTCCAGAGCAGTTAACTGAAAGAATTATCCTAAAATAATTATAGGAACCACAATCGTGGATGTCGCCCGCCAGGTGGGTAGGCCTTTAACTGTACTAAGGCAGGATTTTCTTTGTTACAACCCAACTGCTGGACGGTAGAGGCCTTCGAAATTGGTGCCCAACATCCCGGCTTCGTATGAACGGCGATCCACCGGGGAGAGGAGGGCAATGCTTTCCGTCTTAAGCAAGGGTATGCTTTTACGAGCATAAAAATGATTGACCACGATGGCTACATCTTCCTCATTTACGGCCCAATTCAAACGCTGAAAACGGTCAAGGTTCATGGGGCGGGTGTAACCACGCAAAGTTTTCTCTCCATGAATGTTGTAAAACACCTCAAAGTAGGACATAGCCAATTCGCGCAGCGAGCGGTATACCGGTTCGCGAAATCTTAGACCGACAAAATTGGATTTGGCTATTGCTCCATAACAACCATTTATCCGAAAAATGACAAGGACATGATCATCGTCTTTGCCGCTTTCAGGGACTAAATCCATGATGAGGGGAGGATAGCCAAGACGTTTCAACGCTAAGGCAGCGAGCAGACCACCATCTAAACAGTGACATTGCCGATCACGCAATACATTCAGGGGAGAACGATTGCGCTCCTCTCCTACGTATGGCAAACTATCCAAAAAAGTTTGAATGGCAAGCGGGGAATTGAGCGATTCCCACTCGGATTGTTCGGAGGGGCTCAGGCGCTGTATAAACTCTATCATAGGGCATTTGCATCCGTTTATGAGAAAATTAGTCGAATTGAGTATACCACGCGCCTGAATTTTCATTGACTCACTCGGGTGTATTGCTGAAATTCCTCCCTTTCATCGTAACTCCACACCTGCGATGGGGTTATACCGTTCAGAGTTTATCAGTAATGTGAGTGATTTTTGGAGGAACTTTTGGTGTTGATTGTTCAGGTTGAAAACACGACAGTGTCAGTTCCTGTCTTCTCACGATTTTCTCCATAAGAAACCAGTCAGGATGCTCAATTGCCATGTCTGTCGAAGACGTGGTTCATTTGTTTACCTAAATTCAAAATCATACCTTCATTCAAAGGAGGAACCATGTTTGATCCTAGAGCCGTTGCCATTGTCGGAGTGGGGGCAATTTTACCGGATGCGGAAAATGCGCCTGCATTCTGGAACAATATCAAAGAGGGGCGATATTCCGTCAGCGAGGTGCCGCCTGATCGCTGGCGAGTGGATTTGTATTACGATCCTGATCCAAAAGCGCCCGATAAAACCTACACCAAAATTGGGGCGTGGGTGCGATCGTATCCGTTTGAACCGTTGAAATGGGGTATTCCCATTCCACCGAATGTACTGGCGGTGATGGATGAGAGCCAGAAATGGGGCATCAGTGTGGCGCGGCAGGCGCTATTGGATTACGGTTACCCGCAGAAACCACTGAATCCAACCCGTACAGCCGTAATTATCGGAAACGCAATTGGAGGCGAGAATCACTATACGACTACATTACGAATTCGCCTGCCAGACTATTTAGAAGCCCTGAAAAGTGTTGAAACTTTTGCGCAGCTCCCAAAAGAGGTGCAAAAGGCCTTGCTGGATGGAATGACTCAAAATATCCGCAAACGAATTAGTGATATAACCGAAGACACCATGCCGGGCGAGCTGGGCAATGTGATTGCCGGTCGAATTGCCAATGTGTTCAACTTTTCTGGTCCCAACTTCATCACGGATGCGGCCTGCGCTTCTTCTCATGCGGCGATTCAGGCTGCCATTGACGGTCTCGTCAATCACCAATTTGATGCTGTTTTAACAGGCGGGGTTGACCGCAATATGGGGGTTGAGGGATTTGTCAAGTTTTGTAAAATCGGAGCGCTCTCGCCGGACGGCTCTCGACCGTTTGCGGAAGGCGCCAATGGGTTTGTCATGGGGGAGGGAGCCGTTCTGTTTCTGCTCAAGCGTTTGGCAGATGCCGAACGGGACGGCGACAAGATTTATGCAGTTATACGAGGGGTTGGAGCTAGCAGCGATGGTAAGGGCAAGGGAATCACTGCGCCTAATCCGCTAGGTCAGCAAAGGGCAATTGAACGCGCTTGGAAGAATGCCGGAGTTAACCCTGCCAGCGTGGGGCTGATTGAAGCCCATGGAACTTCCACACGGGTTGGGGATGTGGTGGAAACCCAATCGCTCAACGAGGTTTTTGGAAAATTTGGATTGCCACCGCGCAGCATTGCGATGGGTTCGGTAAAGTCGAATATTGGTCACTTGAAGAGCGCGGCAGGCGCGGCGGGCGTTTTGAAAGCCATGTATGCGCTTTATGAAAAGGCGCTTCCGCCTTCAGTAAACTTCCATAAACCTAATCCGAATATTGACTTCGACCACATACCGTTCTATGTCAATACCGAAACCAGACCGTGGGACAATGCGCCCGGCGAAATCCGCCGCGCAGGGGTGAGTTCGTTTGGTTTCGGTGGCACCAACTTTCACCTAGTGCTGGAAGAGTGGGTGCCCGGATTGCTGACTTCGGAAACGAAAGTTTTTACGATACCCGAAAGAAAATCGGCTCAGGTTGAAAGCCCAATCTCCAACGCCATTCCTGAGGTGACCGCTTCGCCGTTGCCTGAACCATACCGCGGAATTGTATTCTTGAGCGGTGACCATCCTCAGCAGCTCAGAGAGCAGCTTGTCCAGATCTTGGAGAAAGCCCGTCAGGGACAAATGCCTTCTTCGCGCTTACCTGAGGTAAGTGCGGTTGCCAAAGCGGAACGGCTGGTGATTGACTACACTTCGGCGGAGGAGCTTATCTCACGCGGCGAAAAAGCGCTCAAAGCGCTGGAAAATGAAGCCCCGAATGTCTGGCAGGCGCTTACCGCACAGGGGGTTTATCGCGGCAGTGGTCAGCCCGGAAAAGTTGCCTTCATGTTTCCAGGACAGGGTTCGCAATATGTCAACATGCTCAAAGATCTGTGCGAGGCAGAACCGCTGGTAGCAGACACTTTCAAGGAAGCCGATGCGATCATGACGCCCATTTTGGGGCGACCATTGACCAGCTATATCTATGTTGACGGAGACGAGGAATCATTGAAACAGGCTGAATCTGCCTTGCGCGATACGGCAATTACCCAGCCTGCCATGTTGACCGCCAACGTTGCATTGCTGCGGTTGATGGAAAAATTTGGCTTCCGGCCGGATTTTGTGATCGGCCACAGTCTGGGTGAATATGCTGCGTTGGTGGCTTCCGGTGTGCTGAGTTTTGCCGAGGCTCTGGAAGTCGTCTCAGCGCGTGGGCGGGAAATGAAGAAAGTCTCTGTGGCCGATAATGGGGGTATGGTGGCTGTTTCAGCGCCGATTCAGGAAGTTGAACGCATTTTGCAGGGAATTTCTGAATATGTAGTGATTGCCAACATCAACAGCCCGCTGCAATCGGTGGTAGGTGGCAGCACACCGGGCATTCAAGCGGCGTTGGAAGCTTTTGAGAAAGCCGGTTATCAAGCGACTCGCATTCCGGTATCCCATGCGTTCCATACGAAAATTGTTGCTCCTGCCAGTGAGCCACTCAAACAGGTCATCGCCCGTATGAACCTGCAGGCCCCAAAAATCCCGGTGGCTGCCAATGTAACGGGTGATTTTTATCCCACCAGCCGTGAGGAAATTTTGGAGATTCTAGGCAAGCAGGTTGCATCGCCAGTGCAGTTTATCAAGGGTATGGAAACGCTCTATAAAGCGGGAGCAAGGGTTTTTGTTGAAATCGGGCCAAAGCGCGTGCTGAACGCTTTGGCTAACGACATTTTCAAAGACCGCGTTGGGATCATGCTGTTAGCCACCAATCACCCCCGCAAGGGAGCGGTGGTCAGCTTCAACGAGGCGGTTTGCGGTTTGCTCGCAGCGGGAATTGCTCCCGGCAGGACTAATTCAAGTGAGACGATGCAAGCAGAGGTTCGTCAGAAGACGACTGTTTCTACCCCAGTGGAGTTAACCAATTCGATTTCGATCGTACATAAAGTCGTGGATACGACTCCATCCCAAAAGACAAGCGCTGACGGACGCGTACTCCTGACCGGTTCGGTGGTGATCAGCGGGGCTGGATTGGGACTGCCTGGCCGATCCAAACCGGTATTCAACGATGAAAATATCCTGAGCATTTTGAAGGGTGAAATTCGGATTGAGCCGTTGCCGGAGGAATTGCGCAAGAGGATGGTGGAAAAGCGCCCGATCCGGCTGGAGAAAAGCGAAGCCGGAGCGCAGATGATCCCGATTGATAGCGAAGAGCTAACGGTCAAACTGGGTGGCCAGCGCGGTCATTTTGATCCGGTAGAGGACTTTGGCATTCCGGCAGATCGAATGGATGCTTGTGACATCACGACTCAACTGGCTATCGCGGCTGGTATTGAAGCGCTGCGAGATGCCGGCATTCCATTGGTGATGGCCTATCGCAAGACCAGTAAAGGCACTTACCTCCCCGACCGCTGGCGTTTACCTGAAGCCTTAGCCGATGAAACTGGTGTGATTTTTGCTTCTGCCTTCCCAGGTTTGGATGAAATGGCGGAGGAAATGTCGCGTTACTCCGAGTACAAACAGGTTGAAAAACAACTCGAAGAGGTGCGTAACATTCTCAGCCTGGTTCCAGTAGATCAATCCGCGGTGAGAAATCTGCTGCGCGAGCGCATCAAAGCGCTGGAGACCAGGCTCAAAGAGATGGATTATCACTTTGACCGTCGGTTTGTATTTCGGGTGCTGGCGATGGGACATTCCCAATTTGCCGAGTATATTGGGGCACGCGGCCCGAACACCCATGTTAATGCTGCCTGCGCTACTACAACCCACGCAATTGCAGTCGCTGAGGACTGGATTCGTGCTGGACGCTGCCGGCGGGTGGTGATCATCGCCGGTGATGACGTGACCGGCGGTCCATTGGCGGAATGGATCGGAACAGGGCTGTTCGTGTCTGGGGCGGCCACCACCGAAGGCAACCTGCGCATGGCTGCTTTGCCGTTTGACCGACGCCGAAATGGCATGATCATGGGGATGGGTGCGGCTGCGCTGGTGGTCGAATCGGAAGATGCCGTGCGGGAGCGTGGAATGCGTGCCATTTGTGAAATTTTGGCAACCGACATCGCCAATAGCGCATATCACGGCACCCGTTTGGATGTTCCGCACGTACGGGAAATCATGAATCGCCTGTTGACCACTGCTGAGCAGCGATTTGGCATTCGCCGTGATGAAATTGCCGCACAGACGATGTTCATGTCCCATGAAACCTACACGCCTGCAAGAGGTGGTTCGGCATCGGCGGAGATTCAAGCGCTGCGCTATACCTTTGGCGATAAAGCCAATCAGGTGATTATTGCCAACACTAAAGGCTACACCGGTCATGCTATGGGGGTGGGCATTGAAGATGTGGTCGCTGTTAAGGTGTTGGAACATGGGATTGTGCCACGCATAGCCAACTACGATGAGAATTTTGAGCCCGATCCAGATTTAGGAGATTTGAATCTTTCTAAAGGCGGCGAGTACCCGGTTAAGTACGCGTTGCGGTTGGGGGCTGGCTTCGGTTCACAGATTGCGATGGCTCTGTTCCGTGTGGTGGCGGGTGTCCGCGAACGAATCGATCAGCCCGTGTATCAGCAATGGCTGGCAGACATTGCCGGTTATGAGAAGGCTGAATTGGAGGTCGAGAAACGGACACTCCGCATCCGGCACATGGGGCCGCCTGTCAAGCCACCCGCCAAGTCGAAATGGCAGTACGGGCAGGGACCGACCCGCTGGGCAGAGCAGCCTGACACACTCCCGGAACCACAACCGGTGGCTGTGCCGAGTCCGCAGGTTGCCGCCACTGGAGTTGAGGAGAAACCAACACCTCAGCCGACCGTTGCGCAACCCGCTGTAATACAGGGCGCTTCAGCTATACAGGTTGACCATATTAAGGAATTTGTCCTCAGTCTGGTCAGTGAGAAGACCGGCTATCCGGTTGAAATGCTGGATTTAGACCTTGACCTGGAAGCCGATTTGGGTATTGACACGGTCAAACAGGCTGAAATCTTCGCGGCAATCCGCACTCATTACAACATCCCACGCCGAGAGGACTTGCGGCTGGTAGACTATAACACGCTCAACAAGGTGATCGCCTTCATGGCGGAAAACATAGGCGCGGTTACGGTTGAGAATCCAACGAATGACCGCGAAATTCAACCTGTGCAGAGTAAACCAGCTGTGGAGCAGCCTGTCGCAAATCAGGCAACTTCATCCGTAGCGCCTGCTGTTGCCCCATCAACAGTTGACCGTGCAAAAATTCAGGAATATGTGCTGTCGGTAGTCAGCGAGAAGACCGGCTATCCAGTGGAAATGCTTGATTTGGGACTCGACCTCGAAGCCGATTTGGGTATTGACACGGTCAAGCAGGCTGAATTGTTTGCTACCATCCGCACCCACTATAACATACCCCGCCGAGAGGATTTGCGACTGGTGGACTACAATACGTTAGAGAAGGTGATTAACTTCATGGTGGATGCGTTGAGTAGCGGCGCAGCGCCCCAGCCTTCATCTGTTGCAGTGTCAGAACCTTCAGAAAGCGAGCCAGCGCTGCTTGAACTCGCTCCGGCATTCGCGCAACCTACGGAGGCGCTTTCGCTGGCATCCAACACATCCGCCAGCGGATTCGATGAAGACGAGATCAAGGCCTATGTTTTGTCCGTAGTCAGTGAAAAGACCGGCTATCCGGTTGAGATGCTGGATTTAGACCTTGACCTGGAAGCGGATTTGGGGATTGATACGGTCAAACAGGCTGAGCTGTTTGCGACCATCCGCACTCATTACAACATTCCGCGTCGGGAAGATTTGCGGCTGGTGGATTACAACACCTTGAACAAGGTCATATGCTTTATGGTGGAAGCATTGAGTGGGCAGAGTTCTGCAAACAGCGCCGCAGTAAATCCTGTTGAAGAGTATATTGTCTCACAAACGAAGGAACTGCAAGAATCTGCACCGAGTGAGGCTCACGCTCAGCCACTCGAAACTGAAACTTCCTCAAGCCAAGCGGTTGCAGAGATTGGTGACCAATCACAAAAAGATGATCAGGGAGAGGTCATGATGGTCATCCGCCGGCGGACTCCAAAACCCATTCTGCTGCCAAAACTGGAGGTGTGTTTGCCGAGCGGGGTATCTCTGGATGAGAACAGTCGCGTCATCATCGTGGGCGATGACGGCAAGGTAGCCGATTCGCTGGCGCGTCGGTTGCGCGCTCGCAAGGCGCAAGTTTTGAACCTCAACCCGACCCAATCCATTGAAGACTGGCGGGAGAAGATCGTTGCCTTCCAGAAGGAAGGTAAGGTTCAAGGATTGTATTATCTAGTGGGCTTGATCAGTGAGCCTTCGGTGGATGATCAAAGTCTGGATGACTGGCAATTCCTGGTTGACCATCGCGCATTGCGCCTGTTCCACTTGCTTCGCCTGCTGGATGGCGAACCCTTCCTGATCTGCGCAACGAGGATGGGAGGACTGCATGGAATCAGCATAAAACCTGCAAAGAACGCCTCGGGTGGGTTGATTACGGGTTTTGCCAAAGCCCTCAGCCGAGAGCGGCCCGACTCGCTCGTCAAGGTCATTGATTTCGAAGAAAACGCCAATCATAGCGAGATTGCTGCGCGGTTATTAGGAGAGACTTTGGCGGATGCTTCGGTGGTTGAAGTTGGCTGGGAAGGCGACCAGCGCTTTGCGATTGACCTCTTTGAAGAAGAAACAACCGACTCGGTACTGTCTTTACCTGAAAAACCGGTCATTGTAATCAGTGGTGGAACAGGCGGTATTGTCGCTCCGATTTTGACTGATTTAGCGGATCAGACGCGCGGCGAGTTTTACCTGCTTGGACGCAGTCCGTTAGTCGACCCTGAGGATACCATTCTTCAACGATTGAGAAGCGAGCGGGATGGGTTGAAAAAAGACCTGCTCAGAGAAATGACTGCCAGCGGACAAAAACCTTCTCCGGCGCAGGTGGAGGAGAAACTGGCCGCGTTGGAACGGATGGCTGGTATTCTGGATGCCATACAAACCGCAAACGCACTCGGCGCCAGCGTAACTTATCGGGTGTGCGATGTAACCGACGCGGCTCAGGTGGATCAGGCCATCCGTCAAATTGTCGAAGAACAAGGCCGCGTGGATGTCCTGATTCACGCTGCTGGGGTAGAACGCAGCCGAAAGTTGCACCTCAAAACCGAGGAAGAGTTTCGTTCTACCATTGCGGTAAAAGCGAGCGGTTTCTTCAACCTGTATAAATCCTTGCAGTCAGCAGACAAACTGCCGTCGCGAGTTCTGTTATTTGGGTCAGTTGCCGGCAGGTTCGGCAACTCAGGCCAAACCGATTACAGTGCGGCAAATGACTGGCTTGCCAAAGTTGCCTATCACATTCGCGGTTTGCATCCGGAAATGCGGGTAGTCACGATTGACTGGAGCGCATGGGCGCAAGTTGGCATGGCAAGCCGCGGTTACATTCCTCAGCTGATGGAGATGGGCGGAATTGACCAGATGCCTCCCAAGCAGGCAGCGCAATTCGTGTATGACGAATTGCTGCGTGATGATCCGGTCAGCGAAGTGGTAATCTCTGGTTCGCTGGGGGTGCTGGAAAAGCCAATTCGCAGGGAAAGCAGCCTCAATCTGGACGCGGCTAACCAGGCTTTACGCGAAGGCAAACCTGCACATGTCATGCTCAGTCAGGTGAGCGGTTTTGACCTGCGAAACGGTGTTGTCTTGGAGGCTGAACTCAATCCTGTTGAGCAACCTTTCTTAAAAGATCACGCCTTGAATGGCATTCCTTTACTACCCGGCGTGATGGGAATTGAGGGGTTCTCGGCAGCGGCAAAACATGTTGCTTCCGTGCTTGGTAGCGAAAAGGCTGGGTTTGAAGTCGAGCGACTGGAGGATATTCAATTTCTCGCGCCATTCAAGTTTTATCGCAATCAACCCCGTCGCGTCACTTGGAAAGCGCGGGTCGTTCGAGAACGAGAGGGTTTGGTCGCTTATGTGAGTCTGGAATCTGCTTTAGCAGCCAGAACCCGCCCGAACGAAATCATCCAGCACTTTGCCGGCAAGGTTCACCTTACCCCGCAACCGGCTGCGCCAGAACCCGTTGTGGTTCAACCTCCGCGCTGGAATGGTGCCTATACCGTTGCCAGCGAAGAGATTTACCGGCTTTACTTCCACGGACCGTCCTTCCAGGTGTTGGAGGGTGTTCAGCGGGATGGAGGCAAGGTGCTGGGTAAGATTCGAGAGAGTCTGCCGTCCATTACTGAACAACCCGTTTCGCTGGTTACTATGCCCATGTTGATTGAAGCAATTTTACAAACAGCGGGTGTTTGGGAGGCAGGCGCAACCGGAACATTAGCCTTACCTCGTTCCATTGGAGAGCTGGTACTGCATCACAGCGCTCCAAAGCAAGGTCAGGCGTTGTTTGCAGAGGTCATTCCTAGTCCGTTGGAAGATGGGAGTGTAACATTTCAAGCACGGCTGGTTGATGAAAATGGAACAGTCTATCTGGAAGTCAAGGATTACCGCACTGTACCCTTGCCGTATTCGGTGGATGGGGCGTTGATCAAACCGATGAAAATGCTGGTGAATGGAACAGATGCCACTCTCTAAAAAATCTGGTCAAATCGAAGTGGCTTGGAGTGTCAGTGAGGTTTCCCCGCTATGGGGAGACCTCACTGTTTCTGAAGTTGCGTGGCTATCTGAGCGGGAGCGCCGCATACTGGCCGAGATGCGATTTTCAAAGCGGCGCAAAGAATGGTTAGCGGGCAGGTGGACGGCTAAGCAGATGTTGTTGAGGTGTCTTTCATCCCTTGCAGGCCGATCCATGGCGACAATCAGCATTGAAAACCATCCCAACGGTTATCCCCTAGTCCTTGTTGAAGGTCAACCGCTGCCGGGCTGTGTGAGTATCTCTCACCGCGCTGAAAAAGCAGCCGCGGCTTATGTGGCTGAGGAAGATACCTTCATCGGGATTGATTTGGAATGGATCGAAGAACGCCATCCCGCCTTTTTGCAGGATTACTTTACTGCCAACGAAATTGAATGGGTCGGTAGCGCCAGCCCGCAGGAGCAGTCGGCGCGAACTACCCTGCTGTGGAGCGCAAAAGAGTCTGCATTGAAGGTTTTACGACTGGGTCTGGCCGTGGATACCCGCATGATCGAAGTAAAGCCATGGATGATGGAAGCGGATGAAGGTGGTTGGCGGATGTTGATTTATCGCAGCAATTTACTCGAAGAAGGCAAGCAGTTGCTGGGTTGGTGGCAGCAACGCGGCAATTACATGCTCACGTTGGCGGCTCATCTGCCAACGGGTGAAATTCCTCGCATTCACTTGCGGGAAGTTCATCTGATCGAATAACGACGCTATCGCTTACAGAGCAGTTGAGATGGCTCTTTATGCGGTTTCGACAGCGACTTCGCTTAATTGGCGCTGGGGCTGGTATCGCTCTAACTCTGGGCTGGTTTGAATTCCGAAAGCGTTCAGTAGTCGCAAGCGCTGCAAATAAGCCGCGCCGGTCAGGATATGAAGCGCAATGTCCACGGCAGAACGATTCTCGGGTTTTTCGAGATAGCTGCCACGCACCCATTCGTTGAAGGCGCCCATTGCCGGCCCGCACCAAATTTGATAGTCCATCTCACGGCCTTTTTCTCCGGTATTCGACCAGCGTGAGGACAACCCCAGGTACCAGCGGAAGACCAACGCCATTTTATGACGCGGGTCTTTTTCAGCGCGTTCCAGTTGGCGCGGATCGCGCTGTTGAAAGAAGCGCATGGTATCCTGCCAGATTTCTTCAACCGAGCGTTTGAAAACAGTCTTCTCTAGTTTTTGCAACTCCTCGCTGGGAATGGCTTCAAGAGAAGGATAACGGGAATACAACTCGTAGAGTTTGGAAGCCCGCATGGGGAACATCGTACCTCGTTTGAGAACCTGAACCTTGACTCCCATTTCGAACATGTCAGCGGCAGGCGCCATCGTAACATCTGCCATATCGGCTTGAGCAAGCAGCCGACGGGTATGTTCGGACGAACCGGCTTCCACGCAAGCCTGATTGACCGAGCCAGTCACAACGTAGGCTGCTCCCATCATGAAAGCTGCCAAAGCGGCATGGGGGGTGCTGATTCCGCCAGCAGCGCCGATGCGGATGCGAGCAGGATAATTCATTTGCGCCTGAATCTCATCCCGTAAGGCAAGAATGGAGGGCAGCAAACCCACCAGAGGGCGGTTATCGGTGTGACCACCCGAGTCGGCCTCAACGGTTATGTCGTCGGCCATCGGGACGTGACGGGCAAGGTTTGCCTGAAATTCGGTGATTTTGCCTTCTTGCAGCAGTTGATTGAGAATTTCATCCGGCGCCGGTAACATGAACTGGCGCGCCACTTCTTTGCGAGATAGTTTTGCAATCAGCCGGTTTTGGATGCGGATTTTGCCGTCCGGCTCGGCGCTCAGACCGCTGGCGCGGTAATAAACCAACGGCAGCGTGATTTCGAGGTAAGCGGAAGCTTCTACGGTGCGAATGCTGTGCTGAACATATAATTCCGCTGCGCGTCGCTCCATAGCGGGTTCGTTTGGGCTATTGATTAAATTGAAAGCATACGGTCCGTCCGGCAGTGCAGACTGGATTTCATGGATGGCTGACTCAATTCGTTCCGGCGATAGTCCCGCCGCGCCAAAGGATGCCAGAAATCCGGCTTTGCCCATGGAAATCACCAATCGGGTGGAGGCGATTCCGTTTGCCATTGCGCCGCTGTAATACGCATAGCGGCATCCATGCCAATCTCGAAAAGACGCATCACCCAACGATTCTACGGGGAGGGGAGGGAGGGTTGCCAGCCATTGATAGGCAGTGGTGTCGCTCTGACCAGCCGGTGTAAGAGTTCCCTGTTTGGTCAACCATATTTCCTGACCGTCGGTCAATACGAACACGGGGGAATCCAAGGATAATAATAGCTGGCGCAGGCTTTCTACCCCACCACTCAAATGGCTCGCATCACCGGACCAAATCCATGCAGGGGAGTGATTTAACTCAAGCGTAGAACAGAATTGTAATGGCTTCATGCGCGTTGACACCTCTCAAGGGTTAAACCCAAAACTATTCTTGGGGTTGCGCCCAATGGATGGCTGCTGATGATCTTTTTCGTTGATCTTATTCTTTCACATAACGCGGGTAACCCCGCTTGGCGTCATCAGCTTTAGAGAGGTTGATTTCTAGAGTCAGAAAAGGATGCGAGTCGCTGGTCACGCCCAGTAAATCGCCCTGATCCGGTTCAGCAATCCAACCGCTGCCGCCCCAATCAAAACCGGCGCCAGATGCGCCGCACCGGTTTGAAGAAAGACAAAACGCTCCGCTCATTACCGCAGCGACACGGCCGCCCATCACCCATTTGGCAGCGGTGGCTTTCTCGGTAGCGCGAGGGCAAAGCAGCAAACGCACCCCCTGGCGGGCATAACTGCGGGCATGTTCGGTGAACCAGATTTCGGTGCAAACCAAAAATCCAACTTTCCCGAAGCGGGTGTTGGTTGGGATGAATTCAATTGGACCACGGTCGTACCAACTGGCTTCCCAAAAGCCGGGTTCATCCGGTAAATAGGTCTTGTGGTGAACGGCGCGATAGCCGTTTTCTTCATCCCAAAGGAAGGCCTCATTTAACCAACGTCCGTTCTGAATCACTGGACGGGTCGCAAACACGGTTGCTGGACTTAATTCGGGCAACCGTTTGATCCATTCGTCATGATGCTGGACAAATTCCACCCAGCGTTGAGGCTTCACTTGATTATCCAGCATCACCCAACGCGCAAAGGGCATTTCTGGAAGGAGTACCAGATCGCTTCGTTCCTGTTGAACATGGTTGATGAGGGATATCCAATCTTCGGCGAGACCCTGCGGATCGTCACGTAGCTGACACACTGTAACACGAATTGAATTCATTTTGCTTTCCTGATGAGGTTTGGTTAATCCATTTTTCATTGGGATGATGCAGAGTTTCTCAAACCGTGCTTGAACTTCTAATCCCCAAGGCTAACCCCAACCAGTCGCGCACCTTGAATCCAGGCGTGATCGAGTGGAACAGACTTAATCTGATTGGCTACTTGCTCCAGCGGGGTCGTTACCACCGTTCCAGAGCGTGTTCCTACCATGATCCCGAAAACGCCTTCCTGAATGAGAGCGGCGCAGGCTGTTCCTAATTGAGTAGCAAGAACCCGGTCGGTTGCCGAGGGCGTGCCGCCGCGTTGCAAATAACCCAAAATGGTGATACGGGTTTCCAGCTTGGTGAAATCCTCTAACCGGTTAGCCAGATGCAATGTGTCTCCGGCGGCGTGCTTTTCGATTTCTCCCAGGCGTTGCTCGACCTCCGCTTGTTCGGCGCCTTCCCGTAAGCGTCGGTTGGCAAGTCGCGCCTTTTCGAAGAACCGCACATTTTCCTGAGAAATGGCGCCTTCGGAAACCGCAACCAGAGAAAATCGTTTTCCGCTGTGACTGCGCTGCAGGATGGCTTCGGCAACTTTTTCGGTATGGTAAGGAATTTCCGGTATGAGGATGACATCCGCGCCGCCTGCAATTCCGGCAGCCAGAGTCAGCCAACCTGTTTCACGTCCCATCATCTCGACGATGATGATGCGGTGATGGCTGATGGCCGTGCTGTGGAGACGATCAATGGCTTCAGCTGCCACTTCCACCGCCGTGTCAAAACCAATCGAGGTATCGGTGCCGGAAATATCATTATCAATGGTAACCGGAAGGGTAATCACATTTAACCCGCGCTGCATCAGGTAATAGGCGCTGCTTTGTGCATCACTTCCACCAATGCAGACCAGGGCATGAAGTTTTAATTTCCTGTAATTTTCCAGAATTTGGGGTGTGGCATCCTGAGGTACGCCATCCATGATGACCCGATCAGGCCGGTCGCGGTTTGTGCCGAGGATTGTCCCGCCAGTGGTCAGGATGCCCGAAAAAGCCGAACCTTCCAATTCCACCGTCAATCCCTGCGCCATGCCGTTGAAACCATCTTGAAAGCCGATGATTTCCATGCCATATACACCTGTGGCTGCCTTTCCCAAACCGCGCAAGGCAGCGTTGATTCCAGGACTATCGCCCCCCGTGGTCAAAACCCCAATTCTCTTTTTCATAAATCCTCACTTTTTCCCCTCATCGGGTGGATAGAGTTGTTTATATTTTTCCAAATCAACCGAAGCAATGTACGGCAAATTGCGTCCCTTCTCATCAATATCCAGCCCATAACCCACCACAAAATAATCGGGTATTTCAAAACCGAGATAATCAATGTGAATGTCCACTTTGTGGCGTGCTTTTTTATCCAAAAGTGCGCAAATTTTCAGGCTGCGGGGTTGACGTTCCAACAGCAGTTTTCGGACAGTGTAAAGCGTATAACCCGTATCCACGATGTCATCAATCAGGATGACATCCCAGCCGTAGATGTTGGTTTTATGGTCAGCATCTATGCGCACAAACCCACTGGATTGCGTTCCGGCGTAGGAAGAAACCAGCATGAAGTCCATGGTCATTGGACGGCGAATGTGACGCATCAAGTCAGTCATGAACATCACACTACCACGCAGCAAGCCTAGTAAGAGAAGCCGATCACTGTGTTGATAATCCTGCGTAATTTGTTCACCCAGATCGGCAACGCGCTGTTGGATTTGCTCCTGGGTAATAAGAATTTCGCCAATAAACTCATAGGGGAAGTTTAGCCGTGGGTTCAAGTTGCTCACCTCTTGTTCATTCGTATGAATGTTCAAACTGAATCATACCACGAACTAAAACTGGGACATGCTATAATTTAGCTATGGATGTTGTGACGATCTCCCGTCAGATGGGTAGTTGGGGTTCGGTGATTGGCAAGCTGATCGCCGATCGAATGGGTTATCAACTGGTATGGCGGGATTTGATCAACCAGGCCGCTTTGCGGGCAGGTGCGCCTGAGGTGGCTCTGGCAATGATTGATGAACTGGGTTTATTGGGGGTCAATCCAACCGGTCAGCAACAACAGGATTATCTGAACGCGGTCAGTCAGGTGTTGCATGAACTGGCAGATGGGGGTAAGGTGGTCATCATTGGCAGGGCAGGTCAAGTCGTTTTGAGAGGGCATCCGCGGGTGTTTCATGTTCGCGTTGTAGCGGATGAAGAAGTACGGGTTCAACGCATTTCGGAGGAAAAGAAAGTCCATCCAAAGGCTGCCAGGGCGCAAATTTTAGCCAGTGATCGTGCGCGGAAATTGTATCTTTCCCGGTATTATCAGGTGGATTGGAATGATCCCTGTTTGTATCATTTGGTTGTCAATACAGGAAGGATCAGCTGTGAAGTTGCTGCCGAAATGATCTGTCATGCATTGAGCCGCATCACCGAACCATCCATCCGCTAACTCTATCCAGAGAAGAGGTATACCTTCATTGACGCAGGATGATCAAAAGAAACCTGTTTTTGCACATCCAGCAGAGGAAATTTTTGCCCGTATTTTGGATTTTTACGGGATTCGCTGGGAGTATGAACCCCACACCTTCCCATTGGAATGGGACGAGAATGGTAAAGTAACACTCGCCTTTTCGCCTGATTTTTACCTGCCTGAGCAAGATTTGTACATTGAACTCACTACCTTGAGACCGCAATTATCCACCCGCAAAAACAAGAAAATTCGTTTGATGAACCAGCTCTACCCGCACATCAAGATCAAGCTGCTTAAGCGGCGGGAGATGCGCGATTTGATGGTTAAGTATGGGCTGGTTGAGGAAGCCAATCACCTGCAGGGGACGGAGGCTCAAAAGCGAAGCGATGACGAATGAAGACATTCTGGCGAAGTACGGGGAACTTGGTCAAGATATTCGGGAAATTTTGATACCTGAAGAACAGATTCAGCAAAAAGTGTTTGAACTGGGCAACCAGATTTCACGAGATTATGCCGATAAAAATCCGGTGTTGGTGGGGGTACTCAAGGGGGTTCTGTTCCTAATGGCAGATTTGCTGCGGGTGATTACCATCCCCAGCGAAGTGGATTTTCTGGCAGTCGCTAGTTATTCAGCCGAAGCACGCCAACGGGGGATGGTCCGGTTGATTAAAGACCTGGAAATACCAATTGATGGACGGCATGTCCTGTTCGTAGAAGATGTAATTGATACTGGTCTGACCTTGGGGTACCTGCTGCGCAGTCTGCGAGATCGAAATCCGGCCAGTTTGGAAGTTTGTGTGCTGTTTAATAAGCCGGCTCACCGCTTGATTGATATTCCCTTGAAGTATAAAGGTTTTGACCTGCCTGACCGATTTGTTGTCGGCTACGGGCTAGACTACAACGAAAAATATCGCAACCTTCCGTTCGTCGGGCTGCTCAAGCCGGAGGTATTGAAAGGGAAAACAAAGTAAAACCTATCAAAAAACACCCCCGCCTTATTCAAGCGGGGGTGGAATGAGCAGGGGCTCAAAGTAACCTACTTGCGTTCCTCGTCGTTTTCCTTGGGCATCCTTCTCTGGCTTTTACTTCCCGTTTTTCAGGGGAAGGAGTTTTCCGCAACTCACCAGGAAGCGAATGCACCCTCCGGGGTGACTGCACACAGTCTCTTTAGGTAATCTGTTTTTAAGGTTTGACCCTAAACTTTCAGTTTTACCAAAATCTCCCGGTTACCCGTCGAGGAGCCATCAATTCCTTTGAGCTCCCTGCACTTTCATTATAGGAAACTTGGCAGCCAGAGTCAAGTATTTTTAATGATGTCTGGACAAATTCGTAATGAATTTTAAGTTTTTTAATCCAAGATGAACTACTTATACGAAATTTAGAATCAGGTATTGGGTTTGTACATCAAATCTTCAACCGGTTGATTGTTCAGCAGATGTTGAAAGAAAATCAATTCTGCGCTTTTCTCATTGATGTTCCAGTAATAAACTCCATCTGGTTGAATGACCAGTGTGACGCCATTTTCGCATATATCCAAACAACCGGCGATGAGACACTTGACTCGTCTGGGAGAGTCAAAATCATCCAATTGGTGGGCATGGATCAAGGCAAGCAGATGTTGTAACACTTTCTCTGCAGTTGAGCGGTGAGCACATTTCCCGTTTCCACAAATATATATCCTTCTGATTGGAAAAGAGGAAGGTGAGGATGGTAATTCGGTGTTCATGCGTCACTGGCCAAAGAGAGCCACCAAGGCATCGGGCATCTGCCGCCGCCAGGCCGGGTAATTGTGACCGCTCAGATTTTCCTTGTAAACGAATGGGTAACCTTTTCGCTCGAGCAAAGCGGCCATTTGGCGGTTGGTTTCGAGCAGTGATTCGTAAATCCCGCAATCCAGCCATAAAGTTAGCGGCAATGTTTCTTGATGCTCCAATAAACTCCATACGACCAGTTTGTGATCTCCCATGGCAAATGCGCCTGATTGAGAGAGCACTTTACCAAACCAGTGTGGCATGCGTAGAGCAGCGTAAAGAGCCATCAAGCCACCAAGAGATGCACCCCCAATAGCCAGACTGCCTTGTTTTTCCTGTGGGGGAATGATATTCAATTGTTGTATGGCGGCCGGAAAGACCGCAAATTGCAAAAATCCGAGGGTTGCCTCAGAACAGAAATATTCCATTGTACGGTAGCGTCCACCATTTTCGATCAACGCCAGCGCAATTGGCTGAATTTTTCCCTTTTCTACTAATTCTTCAACAAGGTGAGGGAGCATTACTCGTTCAAGGTATTCCTTCCCATCCCACATTACAAGAAGAGGGACAGGTTGCGTGACAGGGGGTTGGTAAAAGTGGACAGTTCGTTTTTTACCGGCCAGCAATTGACGGGTAGGAATCCGGAGACTGGTTAATTTCCCTTGCAGGGGAGGAAGTTCTTTGGGTAGAAAGAATTCCATATCAGCGGCGGGAAAGGTGAAAAAGTGGTTGAATTTTCCCATACCGTTGGGTGTTCGGTGAGGATTACGGGGATCATGGATGCGCCGTTTATGACGGATGAATGCATATTCAATATAAGCGCCGGCGGGCAATTCAAGCGGATATATCCACAAGTCCCCTTCGAGACGCTCAAAATGAAAAGCATTTTCTTGATCCCAATTGTTGAGATCGCAAATAATGGTTGGCGGATTGTCTCCCAGCCAACAAAAGTAGATTTTGTCATCCACAATGACCGGATTACCCGACTCCAGCAATTTAATACCCCACATTCCGCACCCTATAGGTCGAGGAAATAGCAATTTTGGACGCGTTTTCCAAACAGGCGTAAGATTTGGATATGGACAGGACGCAGG
>FWPU01001774.1_pt1 | contig 56742 bp, 41 predicted proteins | sample 2228361 | NCBI WGS metagenome assembly FWPU01 (sample SAMEA103939777, study PRJEB20133) | metagenome | reverse complement strand
GGTGGTCCTTTATTGCGGCGGCAAGCCCGTTCGCGCCTCGGAGCGGGTCGTGCTCGTGCCCATCGCTCGGGTCGTGTGAGGCCCCCGCGCGAGCCGCGCGGTCGCCAGCCGGGCCGCCTCACCCCCCGTCCCGGAACAGGCGGTCCACGCGGGCCGCGAGGTCGTCGCGCACGCGGCGAAAGGCCTCGAGGGCCCCGGGGGAGCCGGCCGCGGGCACGGGGTCTTCGATGGGCCAGTGAAGGTGGCGCGCGCCCGGGGGCGGCGCCATGCACCGCCCCTCGTCGCACAGGGTCACCACGAGGTCAAAGCGGTCCAGGGGCACGTCCGACAGCGACTTGGACCTGGCGCCCGAGAGGTCGAGCCCCATCTCGGCCATCACCTGGATCGCCAGGGGGTGGACCTGGCCCGGGGTCAGGCCGGCGGAGGCGACCTCGATCGCGGGGGGCGCCAGGTGCCGGGCCCACGCCTCGGCCATCTGGCTGCGCGCCGCGTTCGCCCTGCACACGAACAGGACCCCCCGCCTCGGCCTCTCGACGGCGCCCTCCTGCGGTGGTTCCGGCTTTCCGAGCCCCTGGTGCCGCACGTCGCGGCCCTCGACCAGGAAGACCACCTGCTCCGCCACGTTGGTCGCGTGGTCCCCGAGCCGCTCCAGGGCCTTGGCGATGTTCAACAGCCCCACGGCACGCGCGATGTTGCGCGGGTCCTCGATCATGTAGGTCAGGAGTTCGCGCAGCACCTGGACGTAGTACGCGTCCACCACATTGTCCCGGGCGATGACGGCGCGGGCCAGGGCCACGTCGCCCCGGGCGAAGGCGTCCAGGGCCTCGGACAGCATCTCGCCCCCAATGCGCCCCATCCGGGGCAGGTCAATGTAGGGCTTCAGGGGTGGGGACTCGCACAACTCGACGACGCGCTCGGCCACGTTTACCGCGAGGTCCCCCATGCGCTCGATGTCCGTCACGACCTTGAGGGCCGCGGCCAAGAACCTCAGGTCCGACGCGGCGGGCTGGCGCAGAGCGAGGTTGCGCAGGCACGCCTCGTCCACCTCGACCTCCAGGTCGTTGACCTCGCGGTCCGCGGCGATGACCGCGCCCGCAAGGTCCCGGTCGTGCGCCTGCAAGGCGCCCAGGGCGTCATGGACCATCCGCTCCACCCTCCCTCCCATGGCCGCAAGGAGGTCGCGCACGCGCTGCAACTCCGCTTCGTACTGGCGGTCGGTGTGCGTCTTCATCCGAACCTCCCCGTAATGTACTCCTCGGTCAGACGCTCCGCGGGCCTCGTGAACACGGTCGCGGTGTCGCCCACCTCCACGAGCCTGCCCAGGTACAGGAAGGCCGTGCGCTCCGACACGCGCGCGGCCTGCTGCATGTTGTGCGTCACGATCACGACCGTCACCTCCGGTGCGACCTCGCGGATCAGTTCCTCGATGCGCGCGGTCGCCAACGGGTCCAGGGCCGAGCACGGCTCGTCCATCAGGAGGACCTCGGGCTCCACCGCGAGGGCCCGCGCGATGCACAACCGCTGCTGCTGCCCTCCGGACAGGCTCGTGCCCGGGCGGTCCAGGGCGTCCTTGACCTCGTCCCACAGGGCGGCGCGGCGCAGGGCGCGTTCCACCACCTCCTCGGGGAACCGCGGCCGGACGCCGGTCAGGCGGAACCCCGCCAGGACATTGTCGCGCACGCTCATGGTGGGGAACGGGTTGGGTCGCTGAAAGACCATGCCCACCCTCCGCCGCACGACGATGGGGTCCTCGGCCCGCAGGTCGCGTCCGTCCAAGAGGATCCGGCCGGACATGCTCGCGCCAGGGGTCGCCTCGTGCAGGCGGTTCAGGCAACGCAGGAGCGTGGACTTGCCGCACCCGGACGGCCCGATGATCGCGGTCACGGTCCGCGCGGGGATGGACAGTGTCACCCCGGTGATCGCCTCCCTGGCCCCGTACCGGGCCGTCAGTCCGACCACCTCGATCTTGGGCTCGCGGGCCCGCGGGGGCGCGTCCCGCCTCACCAGGGACCTCCCTGCCACGTGTCCGTCGTGGATCGCGGATGTCATCGCGGACCCCTGCGGGCGATCAGAGACCGGGAGACGAGGTTCCCGGCCAGGACCAGGACGCACAGGACCAGGGCCGCCCCCCACGCCTGCTGCCGCCAGTCGTCGTATGGCGAGACCGCATAGTTGAAGATGACGAGCGGGACCGCGGCCACAGGCTGGGTGGGGTCGAGCGCAAAAAACGGGCTGCCGAACGCGGTGAACATCAGCGGGGCGGTCTCGCCCGCGGCGCGGGAGGCAGCCCCGATCAGGGCCGCGCCGACCCCGGGCGCCGCGGCGGGCAGGACCACGCGCAGGGCCACGCGCCACCGTCTCGCCCCGAGCGCGAGCCCGGCCTCGGTCAGTTCCGGCGGCACCATGCGCACGACCTCCTCCGTGGCGCGGGTGATGAGTGGCCACATGATGACCGCGAGGGCCAGGGTCCCGGCCAGGCCCGAGAAGTGGCGCAGCGGCACGACCAGCACCGCGTATGCGAAGACCCCGACCACGATGGACGGGACACCCGTCAACACGTCCGCACTGGTGCGGACCACCCGGGCCAACCCGTCCTGGCGGGTGCCCGCGAGGAACAGGCCCGCGGCGACCCCGAGCGGCCCGGCCACGGCGAGGGCCGACGCCACGAGTAGGGCGCTGCCGGCGAGGGCGTGCCCGATCCCGCCCCCTGGCTCGCCCACGGGTCTGGCAACCGACACCAGGAACGCCGGGGTCACGGCCGGGGCGCCTTGCGCCGCCACCGACCCGATGACCGCGACCAGGGGGGCGAGGGCCACGCCCACGGCCGCGACCACCAGGACCGAGAACGCGCGGTCCGCGAGCCGGCGGCGGCGGAACCGTCGGATCGCGGGGTCCTGCTCGTCTGCCCGGATGCTCACGACCACCTCCGGCGGGCGCGCAGCACCAGTAGCCGGGCGCCCGCATTCAGGATCAGGGTCGTCCCCATCAGGATGGTGGCGAGCCCGGCCAGGGCCGACAGGTACAACGGGGAAAAGGCCTCCGAGAACTCGTTTGCGATGACCGCGGCGAGGGTGTAGCCGGGCGCGAACAGGCTGTCGGGGATGTCGTGGCGGTTTCCGATGACCATGGTCACGGCCATGGTCTCGCCGAGGGCGCGGCCTAGCCCGAGCACGGCCGCTCCGAGCAGGCCGGAGCGCGCCGCGGGGAACAGGGCGTGGCGCACCACCTCGAAGCGCGTGGCCCCGAGCGCGAGGGCCGCCTCGCGGACCGAGTCTGGGATCGCGCGCAGTACCTCCCGGGCCACGCTGGTGACGACGGGCAAGACCATGACCGCGAGGAGGACCCCCGCGCACAGGACCCCGACGCCCAGCGGGGGGCCTCGAAAGAACGGGATGTCGGGCAGGATGGCCTGCAACGCCGGCTGGACGTGGTCCCGCAACACGGGCGCCAGGACGAACAGCCCCCACAGGCCGTAGATCACGCTCGGGACGGCCGCGAGCAGGTCCACGAGGGCCGACAGAGGCGAGGCGAGTCGGGCCGGGGCGACCTCGCTCAGGAACACGGCGACCCCGAACCCCAGGGGCACGGCGAGGACCAGAGCCAGCGCCGACGTGAGTAGGGTGCCCAGGAGGGCGGGCAGGGCCCCGAACTCCCCCGCCACGGGGTCCCAGGTCCTGCCGAGGAGGAACGGCAAAAACCCCGTGTGCTGGAAGGCGTCTTCCGACATCGTCCCCATGACCCAGGCGACTCCACCGAGCAGGGCCAGTCCCCCGGTCCCCGCGAACACCAGGGCCCCCTGGAAGGCCGTGTCCGAGGTCAGGCGACGGGTCATGGAAGCACCGGCCTCCCCTCACACGTCAGGGAGCGCAGTTTCGCCTCGCAACGGGAGACGACGGCCTCGGGAAGCGGGGCGTAGTGCAGGGGCGCCGAGAACGCCTGGCCCTCGTGCACGGCCCACCACAGGTAGCGCGCGAGCGGCACCGCGACCTTGCAATCCGAGAGGTCGCGGCGCACCACGACCCACGAGAACCCGGAAATCGGGTACGCCCCGGCCCCAGGGGCGTTCGTGATGGACACGCGCAGGTCGTCGGGGAGGTCCGCGGCCGCCGAGGCCGCCGCAGCGGTCACGGACTCGACTGACGGCGACACGAACTCGCCCGACGGGTTCTCGATGGCCGCGACGGGGAGGGCGTTCTGCAGGGCGTAGGTCAACTCGACGTAGCCGAGCGCGCCCGGGGTCTGCTTGACGAGCCCGGTCACGCCCTCGTTCCCCTTGGCCCCGAGCCCGACCGGCCAGGCCACCGAGGTCGCCACCCCCACCTTTTGCTTCCATTCAGGACTGACCTTGGCCAGGAAGTCCACGAAGATGTAGGTGGTCCCGGAACCGTCCGAGCGGTGGACCACCGCGATCGCCTTGTCCGGGAGACCGACGCCGGGATTCGCGGCCGCGAGGGCCGGGTCGTTCCAGCGCGTCACCCGGCCGAGGAAGATGTCCGCTAGGGTACCGGCGGGCAGGCGGAGCGAGCCCGCGACCTCGGGGAGGTTCACCGCGACCGCGACCGCCCCAAGCGTGACCGGGACGTGCAGGATCGGGACGCCGGCCTCGGCCAGTTGCGCATCGGTCATGGGGCCATCGGTCGCCCCGAAGTGGACGGTGTTCGCGAGGACCTGCCGGATCCCACCCCCGCTCCCGATGGACTGGTAGTTGACGCGCACGCCGGGGTCACGCGCCGCGTACTCGGCGGCCCACTTCGACTGCAGCGGGTACTGGAAGGTGGCCCCGGCCCCGGTCAGGGTCACGCGGCCCGAGGGCGCGGGGGCCTCCCCGCCCGGCGCGGGGACGGGGCCGTCGGGCGGTCTGCCGCGGCACGCGAGACACGCGACCACGATGAACGTCGCTGATGCGATCATTCCGAAGGTTCTCATGGGTACCTCCTCGAGTCATTCGCACGGAATCGCCCACGCCCGCGGGGACTGGCTCGACGGTGAAGGCTCGTCCACCATCAGAACTTCACCTGGGCGGCCAGGATGACCTCGTGGGTGTCCTTCAGGCCCGGAAAGGTGGGACGATAGAACCCATAGTCCAGTTTCAGGTTCGCATTGAAACCTTTCCAGAAATAATGAATGCCGCCCGCGGCCTCCCACACCTGGGTGCGGTCTGCGTCCATGTCGAGGTCCCACCAGCCAAGGCGGCCCCCGACCTCGACGCCGTATCCCACGCGCCCGACTAAGACCAGGTAGGTCCCCTGCGAGGGGGTCATCTCCCCCGTCTTCTTGTTGTAGTCCCGCGCGAACAGGTACTCCGCCTGGACGAGCAGGGGCCCGACCTCGCCGCGCACGTTGAACTCCGCCCGGTCCTTGGCGCCCGGCGCCGCCCGGAAGCCCTGCCGGAGCGTCACGTAGCCCGCGGCCCCCAGCATCAGGCCGGCGGCGGGGAAGACCTCGACGCGGACCGCGAGGTCCTTGCGGGAGTCCGAATCCAGGTGGTTCCCGCCAGCGCCGTTGAACAACCCCACGTAGTAGTACACGGGGCCGAGCCGCTTCTCGGCCTTGACCCCGAGGTCCCGCTTGTCGCCGTAGCCCCCGGACGCCAGGCCCGAGGCGTCCGCGATTGCCTTGTAGGATGTCCCCGCAAACGGCAAGGTCCCGAGCCCTCGCGACAACAGCGCCCGCTCTGCGAACAGGAGTTCCCCGGAAGAATGGAATCCCTCGTAGGACACCGGGATCTTGAACTGGCCAATCGAGACGTCCGCGAGCGGGGTGGAAACCCCGACGTAGAAGTCCTGGAGGACGGACAGCGCGGACGAGGCCCGGGTCGCCGAGACCTCGCCCCCGCTCGCGTCCACGGCCTTGACGCTGGAGGGTTCCAGGACCTTTGCGGGGTCCACCATGACCCCGAAGAAGACGCGCCCGGGGACCACGTCGCCCTTGAGCGCCACCTCGGCTCGCCGCAACCGGAAGGTATTCTGCGCGGTGCCCTGGTGGTCCAGGACCCACCACCCTTGCAACAGGGCCCCGAACCTCAGCCTGCCGTCCCCCGCGACCCGCAGGCCCGGGGCGTCCTGGACCGTCGCCACAACCGATTCGCCGCCGCCCGTTCCCGCAGGCCCCTCCTCGGCCCTCGCGGTCCCCCAACCCATCAGGACCGCCCCGATCACGACCCCGGCCCGGCGCATGGTCGCCTCCACGGCATCCGTCGGGGCGGAGTCTCGAACCGGTTCCGTGACAGGACGATGACAGGGCCGTAAACAGTTCGTGACCGGTAGCCTGTTCGACGAGTCGACGGGGAGTCCGCCTCTCATCATGTGACCGCCCTGCAGCCGCAACCTTTTGGAGCACATCCACCAGGAGGGCTGCGTGGAGTTCCCTGGGGCCGTGCCAAGCCAGGGCCACCCCTGAGGGTCAGTCGTTTTTGTTGTCCCCGCGCGATTCCGACCTGTCTCCCGGGTCGAAGCCCGACGTGATCCGGACGCCCCGGACGCGCGACAACCGGCCCCGGGGGCCGAACGCCTGGACGACCTCGGCCATGCCGGTCGGGTCGGGCGGCGCCGCCTCGCGAACCGCGGCCCCGCTCTGGGGAGGCAGGGACGCGACGTGGAGGGTCTGGGTGGGGAAGGCGAACTCCACGCCCAGGGCCTGCGCCAGGCGGAGGATCTCGAGGTTGAGGTAGGTCCGGGTGCGCAGTTCGGTCGCCCAGTCCGGCACGTCCATGAAGCAGTACAGGAGGACGTCCAGCGAGTGGGCCCCGAAATCGAGGAACTCCACGAGGTAGAAGTCCTTCCTCATCCCGGGCATGGCCTGGATGATCGCCCTCACGCCCTCGCAGAACGCCTGCACCTTCTCCGGGGGCGTGTCGTAGGTGAGGCTCAGCGTCGTCTTGTACCGGCGGTAGCGGCGCGCCCCCAGGTTGTCCACCATCGAGTCCACGAGCCTCGCGTTCGGGACCGTGACGAGCGAGTTGTAGAAGGTCCGGATCCGGGTCGAGCGGAACCCGACCTCCTCGACCGTCCCCTCGATGTCCGACCCGATCCGGACCCAGTCCCCGATCTGGAAGGGCCGGTCGGTGAAGATCATCACGGACCCGAAGAAGTTGGCCACCGTGTCCTTCGCGGCCAGGGCGAAGGCCAAACCCCCGAGGCCGACGCCGGCGAGGAGCGACCCGATGTCCACGTCGAGGTTCTGCAGGATGAAGAGCCCGCCGATGACGACCATCAGCAGTTTCAGGGTCTTGCGGACCAGTGGGACCAGCTGGTCATCCAGTTTCGTATCGGTCCTGGTGGCCTTTCCGGCCAAAAACTCCGCCAGGACGTCCACGAGGCGGTAGCCCAGCCACACGATGCTGAACGCGGCCAGTACCCGCGTGGCGAACAGGACGATCTGGTTCACGCGGACCGAAAACTCGAGCAGCGGGAACCCGGCGAAGAAGACCGCGGCCATGACGAGCCCGCCCACGGGCCGGTCCGCCCGGCGCACGATGCCGTCCAGCCAGCGACTGCCGAGCCGCCCCGCGATGCGGTGGAGATACGTCCCGAAGGCATGGACGACGAGTCGCTGCAAGAGCAGCGCAATGAAGATCAGGAGGACGACGCCGGCGTACTTCCAGGCCTCGACGCCCAGGACCGGGACCCGGAGCCAGTCCGGAAGACCCGCGGCCAGGTCGCCGAGCCCGGCCGGGTACGTCGCCGCGTACAGGTCGGGGACCCGGCGGAGGGACGACGCCGGAAACACCCAGCGCTTGTCCTTCAGCACCACCTTGATCCCGCCCAGTTGATGGGGGAAGAACTCGTACTCGGCCGCTCCGGCCGGGTTTCGGTAATCGGCCTCGTCCGGGACCGCGTCGAGGTCCACGTACAGGCCCTTCCCGTCCAGGACCTTCTTCAGTCGCACGGCCAGGTCCGGCGCCTCCGACGCCGGGTCGTCCATCCCGGACCGGTCCAGGCATCGGGCGGCCCGCACCGCGTCATTGCGTTCGGGCTGAAGCCAGGTCAGCAGCGTCTCCATCGCGCGGCGCGGCGACGAGCAGGGGCCCATTTCCTGTGCCCTCGCGTCCCCACCGGCCAGCATCACCGCCGAGGCCAGCGCGAGCACAGCCGCGACTTCCCTTCTCCTGCGCATGGTCACCTCCTGGGCCTGCCGGACGATCTTCAGGTCCAGCAGCGCGCCGAGACCTTCGAGTTCCGCCAGGGCAACGACTCTGGTGGCGCGGAGCGTGAACCCTTGCCCTCGATCTCGAAGTCCAGCCCGTACAGTTGTCCGATGGCCGTGGTCTTCACGCCCCGGTCCAGGGTCAGCCGGACGAGCCCCATCTCCTTGGTCGTGGGCGTCACGGGGGCCCAGTCGTCCGGCGGAGGGAAATCGGGTCCTGGCGGGGGGCGGCCGTGGCCGGCGGGCGCTTCGTTCCCGGGTCGTTCCCGGGAACCACGAGGAATGGTGCGTTCTTCTTCATCGTCCTCCTCGCCGTGTCCTGTCGTCTTCTCCACCGTACCATCCGAGTTCCCGCCTGTCCACCCTCCGAGTTGCGTCACGATAAATCTTGTCGAAGGGGCATCGTTGCGTCATGAAGGAAATCGTTCTGAAAGGGAGAGGAAGAAGTGGGGGATAGTCACTCCCTGGGGCAAGACCAGGGAGGCGCAGATGAGGCTGACAATGGGGGAGAGGCGGGTGGTGACGAAGAAATACGCGGGGCGGTACCGGAACGCCGGGCGGAAAGGAGAAAGGACGGATACTCGGGGAGTTCGTGGAGAGCACGGCGTACCACCGGGTGTCCGCGGCCTGGCTGCTTCGGGGGCACGGGGTGCGGGTGCAGGTGCGGCCCGGGGTGGTTGTGGTGGGCGAAGCGGGGGCGCGGCGGAGAGGAGTGCGGCGGCGCAAGCACGGACTGGACGTGGCCAAGGTGCTGACGAAGGTGTGGGAAATGACGGACTACATCTGCGGCAGGCGACTTGCGGCGGTGCTAGTGGAGGTCGTTCCACGGTTGGTGGAACTGGGGGAGGTGGAGGCAACTCCTGCGCTGTTGGTCACATACACGAACTTCGTTCGAGGTCCGAGCCTCTGGATCAGCCCCGCGGTCGGCACCTCGTCGTCGTGGTGGGCGACCACGTAGAGCGGCTGCCGGAACGACGCGAGCCTCTCGCAGAACGCCTCGCCCTTCCGGTACGCGTCGCGCGCCATGGGAAACCTCCTGCGCGATCGACATCGGCCGGATGCGGTATTCGCGCGCGGAGCAACCGCGCGGACCAGGACGCCCGTCGTCCTCCGTGCCGGCGTCGGGTTCCGGGCCGGCCTCGAACAGGGCCCCGTCGGTCCCCTCCGGCGGCACCGGCAGCCCCGCCTCCGACTCGACCAGGGCCAGGCGGCGGTTGTAGGCCAGCAGCACGTCCGAGCCCGCCAGGATCCCGACGACCACGCCCGGGTCCCGGTCATCCGTCACGATCAGTTCGTCCACCGCCCGGGACGTCATCAGCCGGTGGGCTTGGGCCACGGGGTCGCTCATCCGCACCCGGACCTCCGCGGAATGCATCAGGTCGCGGACCCTTCTGTCCTGCGAGGCGGAGGGCTCGCTGTGGAGCGCGTGCATCAGTTCCGCGAGGTGGAAGGCGCCCGCGAGACGCCCATCGGCGCCCAGGACCGGGAAGACACGCTGCCGGGTCTCGGCCGTGGCCCTCATCGCGTCGCCGAGCGTCATGTCCGGCGTCACGCAGGCGAACCGGCGGGTCTTCTTGTACACCTCGGACACGCGGACGCGGCCCATGATCTCCATCGCGTACTCGGCGAAGTGGGCGGGCGAGAACACCTTGGACGGGACCTGGCTCCGATAGATGCTCCAGCGCCGGCCCACGAGGAACGCGAGCGCACACACCCATACGGCGGGCACGAGCAGTTCGTAGTTCCCCGTCATCTCGCTGACCATGATGATCGTCGAGAGCGGCGTGTTCGCGGCCGCGGCGAAGAAGCCGGCCATGCCCACGATCGCGTAGTTCGCCGGGTGCTGGACGATGCCGGGCATCCAGGAGTGAAGGACCTGGCCGACGGCCGCGCCCAGGGTGCCCCCGATGACCATCGAGGGGCCGAAGACGCCCGCGCTCCCGCCGGACCCGATCGTCAGGGAGGTCGTCAGGATCTTCCCGACCGCAACCAGGAGCAGGACGCCGATCCCGACGGGCGGGCCGCCGTCCACGACGTCCTGGAGGACGCCGTAGCCCGTGGACATCACGTCCAGGACGCGGTGATCGGAGACGAGGAGGTGGAGGACGAGCCCGACCGCGCCCGTGGCGAACCCGCCGACGACCGGCTTGATCCAGTCGGACACCCGCAGTCTCCGGAAGAACCCGTCCATGCCGTAAAAGACGCGGATGTAGAGCGCGGCGCCGGCGGCCACGACCACGGCCAAAACCACGTACGGGCCGAGTTCGAGCGGGTTCGAGAAGCCCGTGCCCGTGACGTCCGTGAACATGTGGCCGTAGCCGTACTTCGCCGCGAACACGGCGTACGCGACGATGCTGGCGACGGCCGCGGGGAGGATGACCTCGGTCTCGACCTCCGGGTCGGAGTAGAGCACCTCGCCCGCGAAGAGCGCCCCGGCGAGGGGCGCGCGAAAGATGGCGCCCACGCCCGCGCCAAGTCCGGCCGCCAGGAGCCAGCGCCGGTACCTCGCGGACAGGCCCAGCCGCGTCGCGAGGAGGCTGCCGGCGCCCGCCCCGATCTGGGCGATGGGTCCCTCGCGACCGCCGGAGCCGCCCGTCCCCATGCTCAGGACGGTCGCGAAGAACTTCACGACGGGGACCGGCCACCGGATGACCCCGGCCTGGCGGTGGTACGCCTTGATTGCGGCGTCAGTCCCGTGGCCGCGGGCCTCCGGGGCGAACCGGAGGGTCAGGAAGCCCGCGCCCAGGCCGCCGATGGCGGGCAGGACCAGGAGCCACATGGGCGAGAACGCCTCGGCGATCGGGAAGGAAAAGAGGGGCGCCTCCCCGCCGGGGTGCCCGGGGTCAATGCCCACGAGGGACTGGAAACAGAACAGCCGCGTGACCTCGAGGGCCATCTGGAAGAGGATGGCCCCCAGACCGGCGATCACGCCGACCAGGGCGCCCAGGAGGAGCCACGTCCAGAAGTTGCGGAAGTCGAAGGTCCGATCCAGCGCGGCCCGACCCGAGTCGAGTCCCCGCATGAGCGCGGCGCCTCCCGCGCCGCGGTCGAGCCACGTCGAACCCGTCTTCCGCGGCACCCCGACCTCCCCGAGGTCTGTCTTATTTCTCCTGGGACATCGGGTCAAGTCCAGATTTCGACGATCGCCGCGGGCATCGGCCGGAGCGTGGCCGAAATCAGGCGGGATCGCAAATCCCGCCCTCGGCGTGGGCGACCGCGACCGCGCATGCCGAATCGCTCCAGACGTTCACCGCGGTCCGGCACATGTCGAGCGGCCGGTCCACGGCCCACAACAGCGCCGTGAGCCCCACCGGCAGCCCGACCGCCTGGAAGATGATCACCATCATCACGAGCCCCGCGTGCGGGATCCCAGCCGCGCCCACGCTGACGAGGAGGGCCATCGCGAGGATCGTGACCTGGGCACCCGGGGTCAGCGTGAACGCCGGGTCCGCGGCGGCATACAACTGGGCCACGAAGATCGTGGCCACGCACTCGTATAGCGCGGTGCCGTCCATGTTGATGGTCGCCCCCAGCGGGAGCACGAACGACGACACCTCGTTCGACACGCCGACCCCGCGCTCGACCCGCTCCATCGTGACCGGGAGCGTGCAGCCGCTGGACGCGGTCGAAAACGCCGTGGCGAGCGCCGGGGCCATTGCGCGCATGACCCGGTACGGGTTGCGCCGCGTGAACAGCCACAGCAGGAGCGGCAGCGTCCCGAAGAAGTGCACGGCGAGGCCACCCGCCACCGTGAGCGCGTAGCCCGCGAGACTCGCGAACACCTCGGGGCCGGTCGAGGCGACCAGCCTCGCGATCAGGGCCGCGATCCCGACCGGGGCGAGCGCGATGATGGCCCTGGTCATCGCCATCATCACCTCGAACGCGCCCCGGAAGAACCGCTCGACCGGGCGGCGCACGTCGTCACCCACCTTCAGCGCGAACACGCCGAACAGGACCGCGAACAGGATGATCGGCAGCATCTGCCCTTCCGCGATCGCGGCCACCGGGTTGGTCGGGACCACGCCCAGCACCTGGTCCCACGCGGACACCCCGGCGACCTCCTCGGCGAGGCGGGCGTCGGGGAGCGCGATGGACACGCCCTCGCCTGGCGCGACCGCGTTCACGAGCGCGATCCCCGTCAGGCACGCGAGCAGTGTCGTGGCCAGGTACCAGGCGGCGGTCCTCAGGCCCACGCGCCCGAGCCGCGCGAAACCGCTCAGCCCCATCACCCCGCTCACGAGCGAGGTGAACACAAGTGGAACGACGATCATCTGGAGGAGCGCCATGAAGACGGCCGCGATGCCGTATGTGGCCGCGCCGGCCGCGGTCGCGCGGAACCTTGCGTCCACGCCCGCCTGGATCGCCCTGGTCGCGGTCGCGGCCACCGCGTCGGACCACGGCCGCGCCGCTGTCTCGACCGCGCCCGCCTTCAGCCCGAGGACCTCCGCGATCCGGGGGTCCTCGAGGCCGTGTCGTCGCCACGTGGCGATCCGCTCCCGCTGCGCCTCGTGCGTCGCGCGGACCTCGGCCACGGCCTCATCGTGAAAGCGCGCGTGGTACGCCCGATTGAGCCACGTCCCCCAGCCAGCCCCGGCGACCATCCCGAGGAAGATCCAGGCGTGCACCGGAATCCTCTTCATCACCGGGTAGTGTAACCGAACCAACTCTTGACGGAATCCGCGGATTCTGGTTGGTTTCCACGGGCAGGGAGAAGGCGGGATGGATGGGTCGCTGGCGGGCACTGGATGGGTGGTCGGGGTCTTCGCGGGGCTCCCGAGGGTCGTGGACGGCGGGCCGGACGCCGGGCCTACGTGGACCACCGGCCTCTTCAAGGACGCCGTGACGGCCCTGGTGCGCGTGACGGCAACGGGGCTCGCGGGGGACGGGCAGGCCGACCTCGTACACCACGGCGGGCCGGACAAGGCGGTGCTCGCGTATGCGGCCTCGCACTACCCCGCGTGGGTCGCGGAGACCGGGCTCGCGATGGGCCCGGGGGGGCTCGGCGAGAACCTCGCGGTCGAGGGCCTGGACGAGCGCACGGTCTGCATCGGGGACTCGTGGGCGGTCGGAACGGTCGTTCTTCAGGTCACCCAGCCCCGCACCCCGTGCTGGAAACTGGAGCGGCGCTGGGGGCTGGAGGGCCTGATCCGGCGCATCCTCGAGACTGCGAGGACCGGCTGGTACCTGCGGGTGATGCGCGAGGGCGAGGTCGCGGTGGGAATGGCGGTGACCCTCGAGTCGCGGCCCCATCCGGACTGGACCGTGGCACGGGCCCTGCGGGCGCGCGTCTCGAAAACGTCGCACCCCGAGGAGGCCATGGCCCTCGCGGCCCTGCCCGAGTTGTCGGCGGCGTGGCGGGCGGACCTGGCCCACGCCGGATGAGTGGGGCGAGCGCATCCGGCCATCGCTCACGGACTACGATCGCACCGTGCCCGGTCCTCGCCCTCCTCCGGCCCGTACATCTCGCCCGACTCGGCGACCCGAGAAAGCGTGTCCGGTGGTCTGCGCTCGGCGGGAGTCGGCCCGGGGATCTCGTCGCCGGAGATCAGGGGGCCGCGGCCGATGCGGTCCAGAAGGTCCTCCTGGGCGGGGAAGCCCTGGACGGTCAGGGTCAGGACCCGCAGGAGGTCCAGGAGTTCGTCGTTCCACTCGTCCTCCCACGTCTCCGGTCGGATCTGGTCCAGGGGATTGTGTGACCTCGCGGCGCGGCCCGCGCCCGACCGCGTCCGATACCCGAGCCACTTCTGGACGACCGGCATCCCGCTGACCTCGAAGGACCAGACTTCGGGCCGCACCCCGTGGACCACCCCGTCGCCCACGGTGAGGAGCCCCCGCGCCGGGTCGTAGGCGATGTCCTTCGGGGTGCGGGGCATCTGCCGGACCGGCTCGACCCATCCGATCCCCTCGACCTTGGGCACGCGCGGGCCCCGGCCCTCGGAGGGGTCGCCGAAGCGCTCGGCGAAGGTGTGAAGCCACAGGAGCCGCCTGCCCGTCGCGACCGCCTCCCCCCACAACGCCGGGTCTCGCGTGAGGGGCACGCGGGGCCCCGGAGTCATCAGGTCGGCCTGAAAACGACGCTGGTAGGCCGGCGACGACAGGAGGGCGTACAGGTAGGCCGCGAGGTCCTCGGGCGAGGGCTCGGAGAGCCCGAGGAGGCGGCCCAGGGCCGGCAGCAGGCCCAAGGTGACGTTGGGCTCGAGGCCCTCGCGGTCGCGGAACAGGGGGAAGACATCCTTCCCGCCCTCGGCGCCGCGGAAGTGGTGCTTGTCGGGCACGGCCTCCGTGACCGTCATCGCGGGACCCGCGGTGATGACCTCGGTGGTGCGGCTCACCAGAAAGATTTGGCGGGGGCCGAGGGACTGCCAGAGGGCCGGTCTGTCCAGCGCCATGAGGCGAGGGTCATTGAACGTCCACTGCCGGTCGAAGGCGCGATACCCGTAGCGGACGATGGGCTCGTGGGGCTCGTCGGCCCTCAGGTCCGCCAGGCGCTTCATCCCGGCGACCTGGGTGAAGATGTTGCGCCCGGTCCTCGCGGTCTGAAACAGGGTCTCGCGGGAGGGGCCGCCCGGGTCCCGCCCCCGTTGCAGGCGCGCCCGGCGCTCCGCCTCGGTCGGGGAGGACACGAACCGGGCCCACCGCCTCTTGAGGACCTCGCGGGACGGGGCGATGGGCCACAGGCGATTGAACATGCAGCCGGGCTGCTGCCAGGGCATGAGGTCGCCAAGGGCCGGCATCGCGGCCCACTCGGCCGAGGCCGTCGAGGGGATGATCCTCTCGGTCCAGCCGCTCGGTACGTCCTGCCAGGGGCCGGCGATGGGGTCTTGCGACTCGCCGATGGTGCGTAGCGCCTGGAGTTTGGTCTGCCGGTCGCCCGTCAGACGACGGTAATGCAGGCGGGCAGGCTCCTCGCGCCGGCTCGCGCCGTCCCGGACCAGGACCGCGATGGCGACAGGGGTCTCGATCTCGAAGACGTTCTCGTCCTTCACGGCCCCCTTGTTGTCCCCGCCCAGGTCGAGGACCCAACCCTCGTCCGCGACGCGGCGGACCAGGTCGCGCAGCCCGACGAAGCCTGGGCCGTCGAGCCACGAGGACGCGGTGATCAGGGCCACGATGCCCGGGCCGGGGCCGTGGGCCTCGAAGACCTTCCAGATGGCCCAGCGCCAGAAATAGACGTAGAGGTTGTAGAGGCTCGCATGGTGGCTGAAGATGGTCTCGCGCTTCGCCACCTTGAGCAGGTCGTCGAAGAGGGACTCGTCGCGTGCGGGTCCCTCCTCGCGGCCTGGCACGGGCTTGCCATCCAGGACCCAGCCTCCTCCGCCCCACCCGCTGCCCTTCTTGTCCGCCCGGCGATAGGGTGGATTGCCGATCACGACCGTGATGCGCTTCGTGGCCCTGACCTCTCGCGCCTGGTCCCGGTGCTCCGCCATGACGCGCGCGGCCCCAAACAGGGGCAGTTGCCCCACCTTCGCAAACGGGGAATCGAGTGCGTCGGCCAGAAAGGTCCGCGGCGCCACGTTCTGGCCGGGCGCCATGGAGCGCAGGCGCTGGGAGCACCGGAGCAAGGCGACGGCGTAAGGTCCGGGGAGGATCTCGAAGGCGATGAGGTTTCGCGCGAGGACAGCGGCGGCCTGGGAGGGACCGGCGTCCCCGCGTTCTTCCCGGGCCGTGCAGGCCGCGGCATCGAGGATGGCGAGGGGGAAGGTCGCGGTCCCGGTTGCGGGGTCGAGCGTCACCACGCCGGGGTCCGCGAAGCCGAGCCGCCTGCCGAAACGGTGGATCAGGAGGTGCTCGACCACGCGGACCATGGCCGAGACGACCTCGATCGGGGTGAAGTACACCCCGGCCTTCTTGCGTCGGTCAGGGTCGTATTCATCAAGAAAGTCTTCATAGAAATAAAGCCACGGGTCTCCGCCGCCGCGCTCGTCCACCACATGCGTCAGGATCGCATGGCGATCCGTCGCCGCGCACAGGTCCTCGATGGCGGCCATCTCGCTTCTCACCGCCTCGAGAAAGGCAGGCTGCTCCAGGAGGGGTGCCGACGAGGCGGCAATCACGGGCAGGAACTGTTGCAGCCAGTCCATGGCCTTCGCGGCCGACACGTGCCCGCCGTCCTCACCGTCCGCCTCGCCCTCGAGCGCGGCAATGGCCACCCCGTACGCGAGGACCTGGGCCAGGCCGTCCGCGAAATCGCGGTCGGTGGCGGCGGGCTGCAACAGGGCCGGCCACGCATCACGGGCCTGTCGAGCCTGTCTCACCGCCTCCGGGGACGCTGGAGGGATGTCCTCGAGCAGATCGAGGATCCGGTCGCGCAAGGACGCGGTCCTGATCGCAAGACGCCTCGCGAGATCCGGCACGCGGGTCACGGACGAGGGCCTCATCACTGCGAGCGATCGCAGCAACTCGACGAGCGGGCGAGGATTCCAGTCCTCGGGGTCCGCGTGGGGAAGCGGCGCCGCGGTGCCTACCTGGCGGCCCCTCGCATACAGCCTCGCTTCCCGGCCATTGCACAGGACCAGGGAATCGAGGGACGCGAGGTGCTCGCGCTGGTTCGCGGTCCAGCCGGCGCGGTCCTCCATGTCTGCCGACAGGGAAGGTTTCTTGAGCTCCACGTACCCGACGTGCCGCCCGTTCAGGAGGAGCGCCAGGTCCGGACGGATCGCGTCCCGGCGGCTCTCCGGGATGCACTCGAGGCGCCCGAGTCCGAAGAGGTCGGCGATCCCGGTCCAGAGGTTGACGAGGGGCGTCGCCAGTTGGGCCTCCGGGTCACCGGGCACCTCCGCGCGGTCCGCGGCGTGAACGGCGCAGTGATAGGCCAGCGCCAGGCTCACTTCGTCATGCGGCGCCATCTCGGTTTCCCGAGGCCGGAACGTCGAAACCGACCGCGCGCGCGATCCCGCGGGCCAGCGTTTCGAAATCCCGGCCCGCTGCCAAGGCCGCCTGAAGATGCGAACCGAGCGCCCCGTCGGCCGGCTTGAGACGGAAGATGGGTTTTCGCGCCTCCTGGGCCATGGGCATCAGGCTCCGGAAGTGCTTGAGTGAGGCGAGGCAGTTTCGATCCCTCTCCGGATCGTCGGTCCCCGCGAGACCGTCGAGAACGTTTTTCGAATAGGCGCCGGGAATGCGGGCCGCCCACTTGCCGTACGCGAGCGTCGGTCGGTCGAGTCGAACCGCGTGCTGCAGCAAGACGTACCCGACTGGCTTCATGCCGACGGGTGGAAGATCGATTTTCTCAGTCAAATCGCGAGGGCTCTGCGCCAGGCGGCTTCCCCATTCCTTGCGCCACCTCCGCAACGTGGGACCGAGATTGCGTAGGCCCTGGAGGGAGAACAGGTCCGGCGCGACGGGCACGACGACGTGCGAGGCGGCCACGAGCGCCGCACGATTGATGGCACCCAGGTTCGGCCCGACATCCATGAGGGCGAGGTCCGCCTGATGTTCCCGGACCGCACTCGTGATGAGACGGTAGAATGCGCTGATGACCCGGAACGCTCGGGGATTCCTGTCGAGACAATCCGGCCATGCCTTTGACAGTTCGTCTTCAAATGACCCAAGCAGGAGGTCCCCGACGATCAGTCGCACCCCCTCCTCCACGAGCACCGTCGGGCAGGGCGTCACGACGTCACCCGTGCCTTCGATGAGGGGGCGCACCGCCCCGTACACCGTCTCCGGGTGATCCCCGTCGGGCCACAGGTCCTCGATCCTGACTTCGTCAAGGAACATCGCGGTCAGGTTCGCCTGAGGGTCCAGGTCCGCCGCGACCACGGAAAGACCCATCTCGCCATACATGGCGGCGAGGTGATAGGCGAGCGACGTCTTTCCGACGCCGCCCTTGTTGTTGAAGAAGGCGATGATCGGGACGCTCATGGGCGCCTCCGGATCGTCACGAGGACGTGCGAGTCCAACGCCGTGAATTCCGGCGGCGGATTGCCGTTCTCGGCCAGGCTCTGCCGCATGATCTCGATCCCGAACCCGAACCGCTGGGCATAACCCAGGGCCTTCATGGCCGCGGCGAGATGGGGATTCCGGTAGTCGGTGAGCCCCGGCGTGCCGAAGTTGTCCTTCGTCACCTTGCCGTACGGGCCTCCGGGATTCTGGATCTCCACCCGGTTGTCGAACCAGCGAAGCATGACCGGTGCATGGGTCCCCTCATAGGTCCGGTGCATGATCGCGTTCCAAGCGGCCTGTTGAAGGGCGGGCAATGGGTAGGTAGGCCGGCGCTCTTCAGGGCCACCCGTCGTGATCGTTCCCTCCACCTCGATCGCCAACACGAGGGTCTTGTTCAGCGCCGCGAGTACCTCCGGCAAGGGCCCATGAATTTCCTTCTGGTCCCGGATGGGGTCCATGGCTCTGGACCCCGCGATGCGAACGAACTGGACATAGGCGCCAGGAACCCAGTACAGCGGGTCCCTGCCGGCCAGCAAGATGCCGAGCACGGTCGGTACCCCGCCGGAAACGCAGAGGTTGAGCGCCAGCATCTGCGAGGTCATCGGACGTTGATTCTGTTCGAGAATCGCGGGGTCCACCATCAAAGGGAGCAGCACGCGTTCGAGCACATGCCAATCCAGGTCGTTCACGCTCGCGCCGGGGACCGCCGACAACTCGAAGGGGACGAGGCGAGCGCGCGCGCGCTCCACAAGCCTCTGCTCCTCCTCCAGCGTCGCAATCCCCCGACGGGTCCCCACCCGGATCATGGTTCGACCTCGCAGGCGGATGGGCGGGTTGGGGGACGGCTCGACGATGATCACGGCCACCTCGCGACCGAACAGCGCTCGCCTCTCCACCGACATCGTCGGCAGTGGCAGGATCTGGCCGTCGCTTCGTAGATCCGCGAGTTCACAGAGCACGCCATCGGTGACCGCGAATCCAGACGGGCTACCATCGTTGTTCAGCCCAACGAAGACCACTCCGGGTCTGCCGTGCCCCGGAAGGTCATTGGCAAATGCGCAGATTGCCTCCCTTATCTCCTTCTTTTGCTTCGTGGAAGGCTTGAACTCGACCCGCTCGGCTTCGCCGCGCCGGGCCAGGTCCTCCAGGTCGCTGTCGCTAATAGTCATAACGATTTTGCATGCAACCTTTGTCATCCATGGCCCATCGCCCGCTTCGGCCTCGCAAAAGTCTCGCCAAGGGCACGAGGGATGTCAACTCCCGCTACACATGCAATAATAATAATATTTGTCAACGCAATCATAGACGATCCGGCCGACGCCCGGGCGGATCACGCTGCGAGCCGGAGGACCTCGATGACGTCGTCCAGGTTCATCGGGGGTCGGCCCGCGAGGGTGCGGCCATCCCCGCCGACCCGGAGAACGTCCCGGGCATAACGTTCCAGCAACTCCGCCCCGATGCCGGCCTCGGACAGGCGGGTGGGGCAGCCGAGCGACCGGAAGAACGCCTCGAGACGGTCAATCCCGGCCAGGGCTGCCTCCACGTTGTCCGGACCGCGGGCGGTCACTCCGAACACGCGCGCGGCGAACCGCGCGTATCGGCCCGGGTCCCGGCGAGCGGCCACCCGCATCCAGGCCGGCGACACAATGGCCAGCCCCGCCCCGTGCGCGAGGTCCGTGTGCGCCGAGATCACGTGCTCGATCTGGTGGACCGGAAAGGGGGCCGCGGTCCCAGCCTGGACCCACCCGTTCAGGGCCACGACCGAGGCCCACTGGACCTGCTCGCGCGCCTCGAGGTCCGAGCCATCACGCACGGCGCGGGGGCCGTATTCCAGGGCCACGTGGACCACGGCCTCGGCCATGCGGTCTTGCAACGGCGTCCCGTCCACCCCGTTGAAGTACGACTCGGTGACGTGGGTGACGAGGTCCGCGATCCCGTAGGCCGTGTGGTCAGGGGGTACGGTGACCGTGAGTTCCGGGTCCACCACGGCCACGCGGGGGTACAGGCAAGGCGCTATGACATAGGACTTCTCCGTGGTGTCCGGATTGGTGATCACCGCGCCGTCGTTCATCTCGGACCCGGTGGCCGCCAGCGTCGGGACCGTGACCACGGGCAACGCCCGGACCGGCGGACGCGGGTGCTCCTGGCCGTGCCGGATCATGTCCCAGGGGTCGCCCTCGTAGAACGGCCACGCCGCGATGACCTTGGCCGCGTCCATGACGCTGCCCCCGCCGAGCGCGACCACCACGTCCGCGCCACAGTCGCGGGCCGCTCGCCCCCCGCGCACGACCGTGGGCAGACGCGGGTTGGGCTCGATCCCCTCGAAGACCTCCGTCTCGACCAGGGCCGCGTTCAGGGATCGCAGCGCCCGGTCCAGGACCCCGTTGCGCCGAACGCTCCCGCCGCCGATCACGAGCAGGGCCTTGCGCCCGATGGCCGCGGTCTCCTCGCCCAGGCGCTGAAGCACCCCCCGCCCGAAGACCAGTTTCGTGGGATTGCAGAACTCGAATCGCATCTCACCCCTCCTCCGGCTCCCGCCCCAGGATCAAGGGACCTCGCGCGACCGGCTCGTCCCCGAGGGTCCAGGCCCGCTCGAGCATCGCCTCGACCTGGGCCAGGGCCGCCTCGTCGTTGTAGTGGATGGTGGCCAACGGCTCCCCTCGGCTCACGCGCTGTCCCAGCCGCGCGTGCACGCGGAAGCCCACGGCCGGGTCGATCCGGTCCTCCTTGGTCCGCCGTCCGGCCCCCAGCAGGACGCCGGCCAGGCCCACCTGCTCGCAGTCGATCGCCGCGACGAAGCCGTCGCGCCGCGCGACCACCTCCTTCCGGTGTCGCGCCCGGGGCAGGCGCCCGGGGTCGTCCGCCACGCGCGGGTCCCCGCCCTGGAACGCCACCATCCGTCGAAACACATCGAGCCCGGCCCCGCTTCGCATCGCCTCCTCGATCCGGCACTCGCCTTCCGCCACCTCCGCGGCCACCCCGCCGATCCACAGCATGGTCCCGCCCAGCACGCGCACCAGCGCGCTCGTGTCCGGCGGTCCCTCCCCGCGCAGGACCTCGATGGACTCCTCGATTTCCAGGGCGTTCCCCACGGCCCACCCGAGCGGCTCGCTCATGTCGGTCAGGACCGCCACGGTCCTCACCCCGTTCCCCCGTCCGATCCCGACCAAGGTCCGGGCCAGGGTCCGCGCGTCCTGAAGTGTCTTCATGAAGGCCCCGCTCCCGACCTTCACGTCGAGCACGAGCCCCGACACGCCCTCCGCGAGTTTCTTGCTCATGATCGAGGCCGCGATCAGCGGGATCGAGTCCACGGTGGCCGTCACGTCGCGCAGAGCGTACATCTTGCGGTCCGCGGGGACGAGGGTTTCCGTCTGACCGATCAGGCACGCCCCGACCTCGCGCACCCCGGCGACGAACTGCTCGATGCTCAGGTCCGTGCGAAACCCCGGGATCGATTCCAGTTTGTCGAGGGTCCCGCCCGTGTGTCCCAGGCCGCGGCCCGAGATCATGGGCACGCGCACGCCGCACGCGGCCACGAGTGGCGCCAGGGGGATCGAGACCTTGTCCCCGACCCCACCGGTCGAGTGCTTGTCCACCTTGGGTCCCAAAACCGCCGACAGGTCCACGACCTCGCCAGAATGCAGCATGGCCTGGGCCCACGCGGTCAGTTCCCGCTCGTCCAGGCCGCGCAGGAACACCGCCATCAACAGCGCGGCCATCTGGTAGTCCGGGACCCGGCCCGCCGCATACTCACGGATGACCTCGTGGATCTCGTCGTCCCCGAGCCGCTCCCCGTCCCGCTTGCGCCGGATCACCTCGGCCATCAGCATCGTTGGCACCCCCCTTTCACCTCTCGCCCCCCCGGAACAACCGGCTGCCTCCCTGCGCCGCACCCCTGGACACCGTGCCCGCCCCACGTGCAGGTGGTCCGCCTCCAACTACCTCGAAGCGGACCTCCCCGACCGACGGGTCCAGGCGCCGTCCCGAGACCGCGATCTCGACCCACGTCGGGATCACCCTTGCCCGACCCGTCTGCGCGGCGTCCTCGAGCCATTCCAGGCATGCGGTCACCGGGGAGGGACCGAGCCCGGCCAGGGCCCCCTGGAGGTCCTTCCTCGATGCCACCCGGAACAGGACCGCCCCGAGGTCCGGTCGCCCCACTGGCATCTCGTAGCGCAACTCGACGCACCCCGCGACCAGGCGAACGCCCAGCGAAGTCGTTGCGGCCAGGTTCAGGACCGCGAGCTGCCGCATGGGGATCGCCAGGGCCACGCGGGCCTTGAGAGCCTGCCCCCTGGCCCACTCGAGCACGAGGGCCTTGAGGCGGCTGTGGGCGCCCACCATCGCCGGGGAGACTGGCCTGGCCCCGACCGTGTCCCAGATCAGGGCCACGAGGTCCTCCGTGAGGGTACTCAGGGACAAGGCCACGCGGACCACGGGTCCGAGGCCCTCCGCGGGGACCTCCACCCCGATGCCGATCCCGCCCGACCCATCGCAGGCAGACAAGAGCCTCTGGAGCGTGCCCTTGTGTGCCGCGGGAAGGTCTCCGAGGCCCGCCTCTCGGCCCGCGGCCCCCACCGCGTCGAGGATCCTGGCCCTGGCGTCCCCCTCCGGCAGGCGGGGGATGGCGCGCCCGACCCTGAGGCCGCGAAGATTCCCGGCCCACGTCGCCGCCCCAACCACCCTGCCAGCCCCTGGCGTCTTCAGGACCCGCGCGACCGCGCGCAAGAACGGCTCGAGTCCGCCGTGCTCCCGCAAGACCCTCCCGGTGAAGGCCAGGACCTCGTCCGACCCGACCTTGGGACCCCGCACCGGGGCTCTCTCGACGGCGCCGATGGCGTAGGCGCGACGACCGGTCATCCGCACGGCCAGATCAAGGACGTCCACGTCCCGCCCGGGGTCCCCTTCCTTCAGCAGTCGCCGGACCAGTGAGTGTGCCGCCGCTGTCTCCTGGGACTGGAACCGCCACGGGTGGTCCGGGGAATAGCCGATGGGCTCCTCCCAGTCCGGGGGGCGCTCGTCGAGCAGCAAATCGTCCCTGGCCGCAAGGGCATATAGCGGGAGGTCTGGGTACAGGCGCAGCCGCAGCGACGCGAGGCCCGATCTGAAATCGTTGAAATTCAGTTCACGGAAATATTTCACGTTCTCGCGCAGGTCGTCGAGCGTGGTCCACGGGGTCCACGTCACGAACCCGGCCGCCGCGTGAAGCCTCACGAACACGTCCGGGTGCTGCTCCCACAGTGAGCGGACGAGCCTCGCGGCCGCCACGTTCTGCGCAACGGTCACGCCCTTGTTGAACCGGTCCAGTTCCGGTTGCGAGAAGTTCTCGAATCCGATGCACGTGAAGTCCAGGCGCGCTTCCACGACCCGCGCCGCGTCCGCGATGCGCTCCCAGTCGTCCCGGCGCAAGACCTGGTCCACGCGCGCGTCCACAAGCAGGGTGAGCCCGGTCCAGCCGAGGTCCCGGAACCGGCGCAGCACATCCGGAAGGAACTCGAGCCCATGATGGTCCACGATTCGGAACTGCGTGGCCGCGGGGTTCAGGGAGCGAACCCATTCGATCTGCCGGCAGACGGAATCCAGCCATTCTTCCGGGCGCACGCGCCTCCACCGCCCGACCCGGAAACTGCACAGCGTGCATCCCCGGGACAAAGGCGAGGAGTCGTCGAGGTCCATGCCCGCAAAGGCGCGGGCCGACCTGGCCGGCCGCTGGTAGGGACACGCGAGGCGGCCCAGGACCTCCCATTCCCGAGGCACTGTCGCGCAGAGCAATCCCGGGACCCCGACCGCCCGCTGGACCTCCGGATAGAAGGGCTCCGGTGCCGGGACGTACAGCGCGTTCTCAACGGCCCGACCCGTCTCCCCGACGGACGCGGACTCGAGGCGCCTCACCACTGGCAGGCGACCCAGAGGTAGGCACTCCAACTCGGGTGGGGCGCCGTGAGGTTCCCCACTCTCCACCAACAACCGTGTCGAGCGTGGCAGGAGGCCCGCGATGGCGTCCAGAATCTCGCGCGGGGCGACCCGGACAAAGATCACGACATCGGTCCCATCCGCGGCGAGGACCCTTGCGAACTCGTCCGGGATGGCCAGGACCTGCCGCGCCATCCTGTAAGCCCGGACCCGGTGCCCGGCCGCTTTCAGGTCCCCGGCGAGCAGCGAGGTGCGCGCACTCCCGAACAGGTCACCCCGGTCGGGCGAGACACTCTCGACAACCGCCACGCGCAGGCGACGGTTCGCCAGTGTATCCCCGGGGACGAGCAAGATCGGCGGACGAATGGAGCCGCGGAGATCCAGGCTGGCCACCCTCCGGCCGCCCCGCAAGACCTCCAGCCCGTCGGCGGAGCGCTCCAGGCGTTTGCCCCGCGCGAGGGCCTCGAGCCACGTCGTGTCCGTCGCCTCGGTCGTGGTCAGGTAGTGCGCAGGCTGCGCGTCCCGGTAGTGGATCGCACCGTCGGTGGCGCGCTCCCCTTCCAGCAAGAACCGCCGCCGGTTCCCGGCATACAGGAGCGGGCATTCCGACACCCGGACCGCGGCCCGCCACGCGACCTCGTCCGCGCGCCGGAGCAGGCCCAGGATCCACTCGGCGAGCAGCGCCGACGGCTCGCACGCGAACGAGCACGGGGCGTGCGACAGGACCGAGTAGTCCCCCAGGCCCGAGGCCAGAATCGTGCCCCGCACCGTCCCCCGCGTCCCGCGCCAGGCTGCATAGACAGCCTCCTCATCGTTGCGGAGGTCCAGGTCCTCGTAGAACTCGAGGCAGCAGTCTGGGTAACCCAGGAGCCGCCCCATCCGGTAGCGAGCGCGCCCCCTCAGGCGCGCCTCCCCTCCGGGCGCGGCCTCGACCCGGGTCCACTCGACCGCCTCCTCGACGGTCGCGGCCTCGCGGGATGCGATGACTGTGAAGGTGGGAGCCTGATGCGCCCCGTTCGTCCCGAGCCCGGACCCGCCCCCCTCGCGCACGATGGCCACCCGCAACCCCTCCGCCCGGTACCCCTCGGCCAGGCGCGCGGCCTCGGCCTCCGACCGCCTCTCCTTCTTGAGCACGCGCTTGCCCCCGTCCAGCAGGAGCAGGCGCTCCAGGTCGAGCCGGCGCAAGGCGTCTTTCAGAATCGCGAGGTCGTCCCGAAGCATCTCCGGCCCCCGGCAGGCCGGCGGGATCATAGCGGGAGGGAAAGACGGCGTCGAGGGATGTCTCCAGGGTCATCGGGCCCCGGAGTCTTTGAAATCGGTGGTGGATGCGCACGCCCACAGGGCTCGCAGGAAGATACGATCGTCCTGGGGACATCTATTCATTCCCTTCCGCCCGCAACCACGCGTTGACCATTTCCTCGACCAGGCGCAGGGTCCCCGCGAACCCAAGCGTGGGACGTGGGGACAGGGCGTGGGTCCGGTAGGAGGGGTATCCGACCTCCACGAGGCCAGCCCTGACCGTATCCGCGGCGTGGGCCTCGCTCGTGGTGCCGAGGACGAGGTCCACCCGCTGTTCCTCGTGGAGTCGCTGCAAGGTCTCGCGGAATGCGGAGCGGGGGAAGTCCCACAGGATCTCCGCGGAATGCCCCAGCCGGCCCAGCACCCCTCGCACCGGGCCAAGCCGCGATTCCGACCGGCACCGCACTCCCACAAGCGGGCAGGTCATCCCCATCTCGGACACGAGGCCAGCGAGGCCGGGCACCAGGTCGGGCGCGGCGGCGATGGCGGCGGAGCGGCCCTGCAGGAACTGCTCGCGCACCCTGTCCAGAAGGGGCACCATGCGCCGCAGAGCCCCGTCCACCACCGCGTCTGCACGTTCCTCTGGGGTCTGCGTCTCCCGGGCCACCCGACGGACAAAGTGCGCGGTCCCCTCCAGGCCCAGCGGGAGGTCCACCTCGATCACCCTGGCCCCCGTGCGATGCGCAATGCGTCGCGCGGCCTCCTTCCCGAGAGGGAAGGCCACCAAGGTCTCGGCCCGCGCCACCGCCGCGAGCGCCCGCGTCGGCGAGCCGTCCAGCCAGAACGCCACGCACTCCAGGCCCAGGGCCTCAATGAGTCCCGCGATCTCGCGGCGATTCGCCCGGTGGTCCTCTTCGAGCCGGTCAGGCAAGTACCCCATGACGGCCACACTCCTGGGGGTCAAGCCTCCGGCAGAGGGGCCGGAGACGAGCACGTCTGCGAGTCGGCCTGCGAATGCCTCGTACCCCTCCAGGAAATCGCCCTCGAGGTTCTCGGGGCGGATGTAGGCGACCGGCACGCCGCACTCGCGCGTCATGTCGGCTGCGATGGCGTCGCCGTCGTTCCCGGTCAGCAGGACCGCGGTGACCTCGCTCAGGAACAGGACGGAGGGGCGCGATGTCTCGGCGACTTTGCGGATCTTTGCGCGCAGGGTCGCCTCCGTGCCCGACACGAGTTGCTGTGGGTGCTCGATGGTGGGCACGACCCGGTGGGACCCCAGGGGGTCGAAGAGGGTACTGCACAGGTCGTGGTTCAGGCCCACTCGCTCGGACTTGTACAGGCATCCGATCGGAGCGTCCAGGATCAGTCGGACGTCGGGGACCGCGTTCAGCGCGAGGTATATCCCCTCCAGAAAGGACGGGACCGATGACAACTCCGGCATGGTTCATTCTTGGGGTGCCAGGTACGCCCGGTACGTCCTGCGAAACGGGTCTGCGGCACGACGGGCCAGGCGCTCGGCCGTGCGCAGGCCGCCCAGGAGCCCGATCTCGACATCCTCGACGTTGAACTGCTCGATGCCTGCGGCCCGAAGGCGCGGGTCAAAGCGGATCTCCGAATAGACCAGTCGGAGCCCGCTGTCCTCCAGCAGCCCCGCGAGGTCCCGCGCGTCCTCGAACACGTGGACCCCAACGTCCGCATCGCCCGTCCGCTCTCGCAGGCGCACCTCGAAGTCCTCGGGCGCGACCCTGGCGTGGTGCTCGCGCGCCCGGGGCGGGTCCCAGTACAGGACCCGGACCGGAAACCCCACCTCCGCGAGGAACGCGGGGAAATCGAAGCCGTGCGACCGCGAGGGGTCCAGGACCGAGTGCGTCTGCGTAGCCATGACCACGAACCCCGCTGGCAGGGACGCGGCCTTGCGACGGACCTCGTCCCAGCGCTGCAGGCGTACGCCCTCCAGGTCGGGTATCGCCCCGGGGGCATGGCCAAACAGGCGTGTGGCCACGAAGGCGAGCCACTCGCGCGTGCCCCGGCGCCCGAGCGGGAGCGTCGGGAACACGGCCGGAGTCCCGCACCACTCCCCGATGTCCACGAAGGTCTGGGTCACGTCATACCAGGGGCTGACCACGTTCAGGGACGCAGCCAGGAAGCGCGGGGCCGCGTCCCAGTCGAGTTCCGGCAGCAGGCATACGGCAACCTCGATGCCCATCCGGGCGAGCAGGTCTTTGACCTCGCGCACGGAGCGTTCCCCGGCGGCGCCGTACCCGACCAGGTTGACCACATCCGGCCGCCGGGAGACATTGGGGTCCGCACGGGCCACCAGGATGTTCCGCCAGACGCTGCGGTTCGAGCGGAAGTGGTCCGCGCTGTCGAGCCGCGCCATGTCGTGGTACACGACCGCGACCCCGTCCCGGCATCCGGCCTCCTCGCGCGCCACGGCCTCGACGTTTTCGCCCATCACGCGCGTGTGGCATGTCCCACCCACGATGACCATCCGCACGCCATGTCGGGACGCGGCGGCGTGGATCTCCGCGCGTAGTTTCTCCTCGGCGCCCATCACGGCATCCGACTCCAACAGTTCCGAGATCCAGAACCGCTCGCCGTCCTCGGGCCGCGGGCGGTGGCGGAAGTACGAGGGGTTCAGGTGGAGCGTGGGGACAGGCTCATAGATCCCGTAGTTCCCGCAGTCTCGCTCGCAGTGGTACAGTCCGATGACTGGGCCGGGGTTTCCCGTAAACACGTGGTGGCAATCGAAGGACTCGTGCCCGCGCTCGTCCACGAAGAACTGGCACCCCAGTTCCTTGCCGAAATCAATGGTTGCGTCCGCGACCACCGAGCGCTTGTTGGTCACGACCCACAGGCGCACGCCCGGATGGTCGCACCGAGACAGAAGAAACCCGAGATAGCGCTCCACCTGGGCGTTGTCGGCCTGGGAGGGCGGCCTCTCGTCCACCTCCACGAACACGGACAGGTGGCACGTCGAGAACCGCGCGCCAGGGCGGCCGGGCTCGGGCTCCACCCGCAGGACCAGGCGTCCGTCCAGCGACTCGAACTCGTAGCGAAGGGCGGGTTCCTCGTAACGGTCCCCCGCGTACACGAACCCTCCACACCGCGTGCGGCCCTGGACCAGAAAGGGGCCGATCCGGTCCCTGAAGAGCCCACGTCCGAAACTGATCGGGTGCTCGGGGCGGTTCGGGACGAACAGGTCGAGGAGAGGGATGTGGTACCTTTGGGTCACCGCATTCAAGCGCGAGGTGGCCCACGTGCAGGCGATCCGGGACGCCTCGTCCTGCTGCCCGCCAGTGGCCGGCAGCACGACCCACCCCGGTCCTGCCCCGGCCCCGTCTGGGCCCGGGCCCAGCCGCACCAGGGCACTTCCGGCCTGGGTCCGGACCAAGAAGGAAAGGGACCCGTCCCACTCGAAACGACACGCCTTGCACGTTGCGGCCCGTCCCGAGAGGACCTCCCGCATCCACGCCAGGAAGCGGTCAGGCTGAAACAGGGCCTCTCCGCCCATCTCATCCCTCCGCAACACTCGTGCGCACGAACTCGTCGAAGCCAATGTCGCCCATGGGGCGCGGGGTCGCAAGCCGCCGTGAGTCCAGGCCCAGAATCGCCTCGGTCAGGGCCTCGTAGCGGCGCGCGGTGGCCGACTCGGGCGCGTGCTCGACGAGGGTCCGGCGCTCGCGCTCCGCCTCCAGCACGAGCGGGTCCTGCGGGATGGTCGCCAGCACGGCGCCCCCGAGCCGCTCGGCAAACCGCGCGACGCGCCGTTCCTCGCCAGGGAGCCCCCGCAGGTTCCCGACGAAGCCCGCGAGCCTCGTCCCACCCTTTTCCAGCCGCGCCACGGCCCGGCAGATGTTGTTCGCCGCGTACAGGGCCATGAACTCGCCCGAGACCACGACCACCACCTCGATGTCAGGCGAGTACCGCATGGGAACCGCGAACCCGCCGCAGACCACGTCACCGAGCACGTCGTACAGGCAGACATCGTAGTCACGCTGAAAGACCCCGCCCGCCTCGAAAATCTCGAACATCTTGGTGATGCCACGGCCCGCGCACCCCATTCCCGGCTCAGGTCCACCGGACTCGACGCAGGTGATCCCGTACCGCCCCTCGAACAGGTAGTCGCTCGGGGCGAGGTCGCGCCGACGGAGCACGACCTGTTCCATCACGGTCGGGATCGGGTAGTGGTCGCTGACCTTGTACGACGTGTCATGCTTGGGGTCGCACCCGACCAGCAGGACCTTGTGGCCCCGTTTCGCGAGCAGGACCGCGACATTCGAGACCACCGTGCTCTTGCCGATCCCCCCCTTGCCATAGAACGCGATGTGGCGCAATCCCGACTCCCCGCGCGGCTGGCGCTCCACGCGACCAGGAACCGGAAGAAACAGTATCGGGGAGTCGGGAGCGGAGTCAAGAAGATTTGCCGGCCCGCGAGGACCCGGCCTCGATGAGGGCGGCCAGTGCACCGAGGCTTCGCGTCAGCCGCTTTGGGTCGAGGGTCGGGTCCCGGCCGTACCAGAGATCGAAGGGGCCCACCTTGCAGTACGCGGCGCCGTGGTCGGTGCGGGGCCGCAGGAAGACCTCGGCCCGCCCTCCGTCCGCGTCCGACAGGTCGAACTGGGCCCGGTCGTGGAAGCACCGGCGCAGAGTGGCCCTGACCCCGGCCAGGTCCAGGGGCCGTCCTTCGAGTCCGGGGCCAAAGATGGCCTCGATCATCCCGCGCAGGCGGGAAGCCCGGTCCGTCGTGAGACCGGGCACGCAGGGCGCCGGCGGGAGGGGGTCGCCGAATGCCTCGTGGGCCTGGCGATAGGCATCCTCTGGCACCGCGTAGTTGTAAGGATATCTCGAAAACCTCGGGTTGCCTGGGAAAAAATCAGACCCCTTGCCCTTGCGAGGCACATGGGTCACAAAATAGGCGGCGCAGTCGCGCAGGTCCTCGTGGGAAAAGGTCCGGGACCTCCGGAGATAGGGGACCTCGTCCCCGTTGAACTCGAGGCCGTACCGCTCCCGGTCACGGGAATACTCGGAACCCGACAGGGCCATTAGCAGGAACAACTGGACCCGGACATCCAGGCCCGCGAGGTAGTCCACCGTGCGCCGGAATCCCTCGGGGTCGTCGCCGGGCAGGCCGAGGATGATGTCCACCACCACCTCTCCTTGCTCCCGTAGGGTCGAGACAACCTGCTCGAACCGCCCGAGGTCCAGCCGCCGGCCCGCGAGCCTCAGGGCCGCGGGATTGGTGGTCTGGAGGCCGACCTCCGCGGTGCCGAGGCGGCATCGGCGCAGGAGGTCGAGCCCCGCGGGGTCCACGGCCCGCCAGTCCAGGAAGGCGCAGGTCCCCAGCCGGCCGTCCGGGTCCCCGAGGTCCATGGCCGCGGCGACCCGCGCGAGGTCCGAGGGGCGGCGGTTCAACGCGGAGTCCACGATCCACACCTCGTCGCTTCCCTGCCGAACCGCCCACGCAATGTCCTGGGCCAGGCGCTCGCGCGAGAGGGGCACCGAGAACCCCCCGCCCCAGTTGCAATAGCGGCAGCGCATCCCGCAGCCGCGCCGCACGGTCATGCGCACGGAATATCGGATGTCCAGAAGTCCCATCTGGTATGGTGAAGGGTAGGCGTTGGGGTCCACCTTCACGCGAGGCGTTGCGACGAGGTCGTCCCCGACGCGGACCACGGTCCCGGGGATGCCGGCGAAGCACGCGGTCCCGGTCCCGGAGAGCGCACGGTCCACGACCTCCGCGAAGGGGGCCTCGCCGTCCCCGCTCACGATGACATCGAAGTCTGGATTCTCGCGCGCAAACTCTTCGGCCTCGGCCGAGACCCAGGGTCCTCCGCCGACCACGAGGAGGCGCGGTTCCTCGCGCTTGAGGATGGCAGCGACCCGGCGCGCCGCGTGCTGGTTCCAGACGTAGAGTCCGAGGCCCACGACGTCCGGGCGATGTAAGAGAACCTCGGAGGCGATGCGCTCGGGCGTGTGGAGGACCCGGTCGAGGTCCGTCCGGGGATGGACCTCGACGGGAAAACCCCTGCGCCGGGATTCTTGCTGGACGGCCGCGACCACGTGGGCAGTCCCCAGGCAGTACCGCTCCTCGCTGGAGGGGTCCGGCATGGGCACCATCACGACCCGGACGGCGCGCCTGGACGGGATCGGTCTCATACTAACAGTAAGATCGACGATCCTGGAGTTTCAGTCAATCCCGCGCGGTCCATCCTTGCATTGCGCGCGCCCGCGTGCTACGAAACCGCGCGTGGCTGGGATGGAAGAGGGGCACGGACAGGCGCGGGACGGACCGGCGAGGGAGGGGGTCCCCGACTTCTCGGTGGTCCTGCCGGTCTTCAACGAGGAGGGCAACCTCCGCGAGGTCCACCGCCGCCTGGCCACGGTGCTTGCGTCCATGGGCACCTACGAGATCGTGTTCGTGGACGACGGGAGCCGCGACGGGTCTTGGGACCTCATCTGCGAGATAGCGGCGAGTGACCGGGCCGTGCGCGGCCTCCGCTTCAGCCGCAACTTCGGGCACCACGTGGCCTTGACGGCCGGAATGGACGCGGCCCGGGGCCGGTTCGTGGTCACCATGGACGCGGACCTCCAGGACCGCCCCGAGGAAATCCCGAATCTTTACCGGAAACTGTGCGAGGGCTACGACTCAGTCTTCGGCGTGCGCGAGGTCAAGCGGTTTCCCTGGTTCAAGCGCGTCACGTCCGCTGCGTTCAACTGGTTGATGCAGCGCCTCGCCCCGACGCCCCATCCCATCCACACGAACGTCTTCCGCATCATGAACCGTCCCTTTGCCGATGCCTTCCGCCGCTTCCGGGAGCGCGAGCGCTTCGTCACGGGCCTGTTCGCGGACCTCGGGTTTCGACAGGCGGGGTGTGTCGTGGTCCACGGCGAGCGCTTCGCGGGCGAGACGAAATACGACCTGCGGAGGATGCTGCGCCTTGCGGCGAACGGGCTGATGGGGTTCTCGCGGGCCCCGCTGAAGGCCCCGTTGTGGCTCGGGCTGGCGACAGGGGCCGCGTTCGTGGCGTGCGCGGCGTGGGGGGCGGCCTGGCTGTGCGTGGGTCACGGCGTGGACGGGTGGTTGTGGGTGCTCCTCGCGGTCCTGGGCCTGTCCTCGCTCCAGTTTTTGGCTCTGGGCGTCCTCGCTGCGTACGTGGAGCGCATCCACGCGCAGTCCCTGGGCCGGCCGCTGTATCTGATCCAGGACACGACGCCTCGCCACGCGGCTGGCGAGGACCCCGAAATCGTCCGGCCCCACCGGACCCCCCCCAGGGACGCGCAATGACTCCCGTGCCTTTTGACAGCGACCTGTTCGGCATCCGCGTCTTCCGCGCGGACGATCTGACCCTCGGGGACGACCTGTCGGGATGCGACCTGTTGTACGTGTTCACGCCACGGACCCTCCCCCCCGAGGTCCTGGCCCGCCACGGAGGGTCCCTCATGGACCTGCGCCGCGTGTACGAGCGACGGTTCCCCGCGCCGATCACCCTGCCCGATTCCCCGGCGCGGGGCCTGTCGTTCGCCACGCTGGACGAGCGACCCCTCCGGGAGGGCGAGGTCGAGCGCCTGGTGGACCTGTGTCTCGAGTCCGGGATCCACTCGCGCTACTTCCGGGACCCTCGCATCCCCCGCGAGTGGTACCGCCGGATGTACCGGGCCTGGATGACCAATTCGCTGAAGGGGCTGGTCGCCTACGGCATCATGACCGCGCGCCTGCACGGGACCTTGCAGGGATTCATCACGATGCAGGAAAAGGGACCGGCCACGACGAACCTGTCCCTGGTCGGCGTGGCCGAGGGCTTGCGGGGCCGGGGCATCGGGACGTCCCTGTTGATAGCGACGTTGAACCATGTTGTGAACGTGAAACAGCACGCGGTGGTGACCGTGGTGACCCACGGCCACAGCGAGGCCCTCTGCCGCTTCTACGAGCGCCAGGGCTTCCGCCTGGCGGAGTCGCAGAACGTGTATCATTGCTGGCCCGCGCACGCCATGACTGGCGGCGCGAAGTGACACCCGGACGGGAAGGATAAGGACGATGTCCAGGATTCTGGTGACCGGCGGCGCGGGATACGTGGGGACCACGCTGGTGCCGCAACTGGTCGCGGACGGGCACGAGGTCGTCGTCTTCGACCGCTTCTTCTTTGGCGACTTCGGGCTCGGGGCGTTGCCGGGGGTCACGTGCCGGACGGGCGACATCCGGCGCATCGAGGCCGCGGACCTTGACGGGGTAGACGCGGTCATTGACCTCGCCGGGCTGTCCAACGACCCGACCTGCGACCTGGACCCGGCGCTCACGAGCGACATCAATCACCGGGGGACCGTGCGGGTGGCCCGGGCCGCGGCCGAGGCCGGGGTCCCGCGCTACCTCCTGTCGTCGTCGTGCTCGGTGTATGGACACGGCGACGACTGGCTGGACGAGACATCGCCGACGCGCCCGCTGTCCAGATACGCGGAGGCCAAGCGCGACGCGGAACGGGATATCCTGGACCTCGCGGCGAGCCGGCCGGACACCTGCTTCACCATCCTGCGCAACCCGACCTTGTTCGGGGTGTCGCCCCGGATGCGCTTCGACCTCGTCGTGAACCTCATGACCCTGCACGCCTTCACGCAGGGGCGGGTGTACGTGATGGGCACGGGGAACCACTGGAGGCCGCTCATCCACGTGGCGGACGTGTCGAGGGCCTTCCGCGAGGTGCTGCGTGCCCCCCGCGAGGCCGTGGCCGGCGAAACCTTCAACGTGGGCGACGACGAGATGAACTACCGCATCATCACGATTGCCTACCAGGTGAAGTCGGTGCTGCCGGACACGACCGTGGACATCCTGAAGGAGGACCCGGAGCGACGCGACTACCGGGTGCGGTTCGCGAAGTTCCGGGAGCGCTTCGGGTTCCGGGCGAGCCGGACCGTGCACGACGGGGTGGTCGAGATCGTGGAGGCCCTGAAGTCGGGCCGGCTGGTCCCGGACGACCCGCACTGGTACACGCTGCGCTACTACAGGATGCTGCTCGACGCGGAGCGGCTGTTCAAGCGGTTCAACCTCGACGGGCGGATCCTTTGAAAGTCGAATTTTATAGACACGGACTGGGTGACGACGAGATCCGCGAGGTCACGGACACCCTGCACTCGCTCTTCCTGACGACCGCGGGCAAGACCGCGCGGTTCGAGGTGGAGTTCGCGCAGGAACTGGGCGTGGAACACGCGGTCGGGGTGTCGTCGTGCACAGCGGCCCTGCACCTGTCGCTCGTGGCCCTCGGGGTGGGGCCTGGGGACGAGGTCATCGTGCCGGCCATGACCTTCATCGCCACGATCAACCCCGTGTGGTGGGTGGGGGCCACGCCCGTGCTCGCGGACGTGGACCCCGAGACAGGGCTTCTGACACCACAGACCGTCGAGTCCCTCGTCACCCCGCGCACGCGGGCCGTGATCCCGGTCCACCTGTACGGGGCCATGGCGGACATGCGGGGGCTGCGCGAGGTTGCGGACCGGCACTCTCTCGCGATCATCGAGGACGCTGCCCACTGCGTGGAAGGAGTGCGCGACGGCGTACGTCCTGGGCAGGTGGGCGACCTCGCGTGCTTCTCGTTTTACGCAACCAAGAACCTCACCTGTGGGGAGGGCGGGGCCGTGGCGACCCGGCGCGGGGACCTTGCGGAGCGCGTGCGCACGCTGCGCCTGCACGGGATGTCGAAGGGGGCCGCGGACCGTTACCACGCGAGGACGTACGTCCATTGGGATATGGTCGCACTCGGGTACAAGTACAACCTCTCGGACATCCAGGCGGCCCTGCTGCTGCCACAGTTGCCGAAGTTGGGAGCCAATCTTGCGCGTCGCGAGGCGATCTGCCGCCGCTACGAGGCCGCGTTCTCGGAGATGCCCGGGGTGGACTTGCCACGCGTGCCGCAGGGGTGCACGAGCGCGCGGCACCTGTTCACGATCTGGGTGGACGAGGGCCTGAGAGACGGGCTGTTGCATTACCTGGGCGAGCACGGGGTGGGCTGCGCGGTGAACTACCGCGCCCCGCACACGCTGACCTACTTTCGCGAGCGGCTCGGGCTTGCGCCTGAGGCCCTGCCGGTGGCCCTGCGGATCGGCCTGCGCACCGTGACTCTCCCCCTCTACCCCTCGCTGCGCGACGAGGAGGTCGAGTACGTGATCGCCACGGTGCGCGCGGGCCTCGCATCCCTCAGCCCCGCGGCGTGACGCCGCCCGCCCCCGGCCCGACAGGCCTGCGGGGAGATGCCGACCTCGGCGAGGAACGCGGAGCGCAGCGGGCCCTGATGCCCCGACAGGCCGCCGAAGAAGCCCGAGGGTACTCCGCCGAGCGGGGATCGCCACAGCCACCGTAGCGGGCGGCAAGATGGTCCATCTTCCCCGGAGACTGCACATGACTCGTGTCGCTCCTCCTTCGCAGAGGACCACCTCCCGGTACAGTTCCTCGACCTGATGGCGCAGCAGCGCCAACACTTCCTGCCCTTTCCTGGTGAGCGAGTACTCCTTGCGCGCTTGCAGGCGGATTTTCCTGATCGTCAGCGTCTTCATGCGCCGCCTCCGGGTCAGACCTGCCACGATCCACAATCAGATGGTGGCGTGTCACTTCACGCCCGTCGAGGACCTGGTCGGTTGTGGACTTCGGCCACGACGCCGAGGGATGAATGCGACCCGAACAGGAAGGACTGCGCGCTGTCGGCGGGCGCCGGGCGCCTCCCCCGGGAGGTCTTGGCCGCCGCCATCCCCAGGCCAGGAGTGCCGCCGCGATCATCGTGGCCACGACAGCGCCCCAGGCGAGGCCAGGGGGGAAATGGCGGAGGGTGACCACGTGCGTGCCCGCGGGGAGGCGGACCCCGAGGACCCCCCGGTCGTCCACGACCTCGCCCACATCGCCTGTCCAGCCGCGGTCGTGGCCCTGGCGCACGAGCACGGTGGTCTCGCGGGGGAGTTCCGCGAGGAACTCGACGCGGTTCGGCGTCCAGTCAATCAGGGTCAGGCGCGCGCGCTGCGGGGCCTCGACGGCGTGCCTCATCCGGGCCAGGCGCGCGTGGACCGGGCTACGATAGCTCGTGCGTTCGAACAGGGGGTCGTAGCAGTCGAGCGAGGCGAGGCCGCGCCGCGCGGCCCCGGCCAGGTCCGTGCCCGCGGGGCCGACGGCGGTCAGGGGGCCGTGGCGCAAGGGCTCCGTCGCCGGGGGGCGCTTGCCGATGGTCGCGAGCACCTGGTTCGAGAAGACAACGAGGTCCGCGGCGACCAGGGCGACCACGAGCCAGGGCACGGCACGCAGGGCGCGCAGGCGGTCCGGGAGGGCCCGCGCGCGGGCTCGCATCTCGTCGAGCCCGTGGGCCGCAAGCACCGCGAGCATCAGGACCACAAGGATGGCGGCGCGCGAGGGGACACGGAGGTCCCGATACACGGGGAGTCTGCGGAGCCAGTCATACGGCCACACTGCTCCGTGCTGCCCGAGCACGACCAGGAAGAACAGGGCGGCCAGGGCAAACCAGAGCACGGCCTTGCGGGCGCGGAACGCGAGGCCCAGGGCCGCGAGGGCCGGCACCAGCGGTCCGAGGTACGCCCCGTACTCCCCCCACCAGCGGTAGTGCAACCCGGCGAGGGCCGGGTCGGCCGCGGCGTCAATCATGGAAGGCGCGGCCCGGCGGTGCAGGAACATCCGGGCGACCTGCGCCAGGGACAGGGCGTCGTCCTGGGGGGCCACCGGACGGGGGTGGTCCGCGAGGTAGGCAAGCACCGGCCACGTCTTGGGCAGGGACAGCAGGAACCCGACGGCGAGCGTGATCCCGAGGACCGCGAGGGGGCGGGGGTCGAGGCGCCGCCCCAGGAAGCCCGCGATGGCCACGGCGGCCACGAGGAGCACCCCGAGTGGGACCCCGGAGGTCCCGCCCTCCAGGACCATGAGGGCGAGCACGACGCCGGCCCATGCGGCGGCCCGCAGGTCGGCCTGGGCGCGCAGGGACAGGGCCAGGAGCCACGGCAGGAAGGCGTAGGTGAGCATCGCGAACTGCCCGCCCTGCAACACCCAGGCGAACCGGGCGCTCCCCGCGAAGACAAACACGAGCAGCCAGGACGCGAGGCCGCCCACGCCTAGTTCGCGGCCCAGCCTCAAGGTTCCGAGCACGGCGATGACGAGGTGGGCGAGCGCGAAGAGTTTCAGCCCGGGCACGGCCCCGATGGCGAGGGCCGGCCACGCGAGCGGCGACAGGAAGGGGGTCTGCGGATTCGCGTGCAGGACGTAGCCCCCGCAGGCATACGGGTTCCACGAAGGGAACTCCCCGTGGACCAGGACCTCGGCGCGGAACGCCTCGAACAGGAACTCGAAGTAGCGGAAGTCCAGGGCGTCGCTGCCGGACGCGGGCGGCCACCACCACTGGAGGCCCAAGGCCCCGGCGACCAGGACAGCCCCGGCCCACGCCCCCGCTCGCGCCCCGCGCACCCGTCACCTCCGTTCCGGGGGAGGTTCCCACACGCGCCAGGCCAGGGCCAGGTCCCGCTCGACCACGCCGGGGGGCGACGACGATGCCCGCGACATCGCGAGCAGCAGCCCCACGGCGAGGACCGCGACCCCGATCCCGCGCAGGATCGCCCGACCCGGGGGGAAGCGCGCGAGGCCGGCCCGCAACCCCACGGCCCCGATGGCCCACAGGACCGCGAGATACGCGACCGCGCCCCACGCGGCGGGCAGGCCGAGGTCGGACCCGAGGTTGCGCGGGACGAGCCCCTGCCGTAGCAGGGGCATCAGGAACTCGAAGAAGGGGTTGCGCAGGTGCTCCGGAAAGTGCGGGAAGGTGGCGGACGACAGGCCGTAGATCGTGACCCCGACCAGCCACGTGGGCAGGAACACCCACAACACGCCGGCGAGGCGGCGGTGAAGCCCGTCGAGTCCGGCCAGGGCCGCGATGGCCAGAAACGGCATGGTCGCGCCCAGGTAACGCGGCCCCACGGACCACCCCCCCTTCCACGCGTACATCCCGGCGATGGTCACGAAATAGGACAGCACGACCGCCGCCAGGCACCACGCCTCCGCGCGCAGGTCCCGCCGCGCGAACAAGAACGCGAACCCGGGCAAGGCGAACGCGAGCCAAGGCGCGTAGAAAAAGAGGCCGTTGGCCGGCGAGGTGAACGTCCCGTGCGCCCCCGCCCACGAGAAGCAGAACAGCCCTCGCCATCCGCAGGTCTGGTACTGTCGGAACACCTCCTCTGCGGGGAAGTGGTGGCCCGTGCGGAAGGGAGAGCCGTAGCAGGCCTGGTGCACAAGGCCGGTCAGGACCGCGGGTGGCAGGGCCCCGAGGACCACCCAGGCGGCGTGACGCTTCCGCTTTGCGCCGGTCAGGCCATACAGGCCCACGGCGGCCCCGGCCAGGAAGGCCTGGTACTCGCTCGCGACCCCGAAGGCGCACAGGAACCCCGCTACGGCCAGGAGGGCCGGCGAGTCCGCGGCCCGGCGACGGTTCGCGTGGGCGCACAGGAAGGACCCGCACAGGGCCACGGCCGCGGTCTCGTGCCCGGCCAGGAGCATCGCGTGCGTGAAGTACATGGACCCGACCGCGAGTCCGAGGAACGTGAGGAGCCTGAACCCCGCGTCCGGGCTGACCCGACGCAGGAAGCGGAACAGGAAGGGAAGCAAGACCAGCGCGGGCACCGTCGAGGCCGCCAGGCGCAACAGGCGCGTCTCGCCCGCCGGGGACAGGGGCACAGTGCGCGTCGCGACCCAGTGGAATGGGATCCCGAGCAGGGACGGCCCCGGGGCCTTGATCGAGTACAGGCGCCCATCGTGGCGGGCGAGGTCCACAATGGAAGGCCGCCCGGACGCGAGGACCGGGTCCACGGCCAGGGTCCCGTGCTCCACCGCCGCCTTGACCATGTAGATGCGCGCGTTTTCGTTCGGGCTGTTCAACCGCTCGAAGTAGGGAAACGGGACCAGGTACAGGAACGCGACCCCGGCGATCACGAGCCCCGCGACCCGGCGTTCCCGGGTGTCCGATGGTGCGGGTGGGGTCGTGGGCTCCTCCATGGCGGGTTTATCCGGCACCGCCAGGCGCCTTGTCAACCGTTGGATTAACTCCGGTAATCGTCCTTGCCCAGGGATTGAAAACGCCAGGCTGGAGGAAAACCCCGAGTGCCTCGGCCACCGCGTGACCCAAGAGTGCAAAAGACGGGGCTGTTCCGAGATCCTGCCCTCCGCCCGCCAGGATCCCCGCGTGCCACACCAGGAGCGGCACATATTCGCGCGTGTGGTCCGTGGACCAAGAGGCTGTGGGGTCGCACCCGTGGTCGGCCGTGATCGCGACCAGCGTGTCGCGGCCCGCCGCATCGAGGAGCCGCGGCAGGAAAACGTCCACCTCCTCGAGCGCACGGGCATATCCGACCGCATCGCGGCGGTGGCCGTACAGCATGTCGAAGTCCACGAGGTTCGCGAAGACGAGGCCCCGGTCCAGGTCTCGCAGGGCCTCTTCGGTGCGCATCAGGCCGTCCGCGTTGCCCTCGGTGTGGACCGCGGTGGTCACCCCCCGCCCCGCGAAGATGTCGTGGATCTTCCCGACCCCGACCACCGGGACGCCCGCCGCGACCAGGCGGTCCAGGACTGTCTCGCGGTCCGGGGCCATCGAGAAGTCCTTGCGGTTGTATGTGCGCCGGTAGTGTCCCGGCGCGCCCACGAACGGCCTCGCAATCACGCGCGCCACTCGATACGGGTCGAGGAGGCGACGGGCCACCTCGCACGCCCGGTACAACTCGTCGAGGGGGACCGTGTCCTCGTGCGCCGCGACCTGGAAGACCGAGTCCGCAGACGTATAGACGATCCACGCCCCGGTCTGCTGGTGCTCCTCGCCCAGGCGCTCGATGATCTCCGTGCCGCTCGCGGCCACGTTCCCGAGGATATTCCGCCCGGTCTCACGCCGGAACGCAGCAATGACCTCCTCTGGGAACCCGTCCGGAAACAGCGCAAACGGCCGGTCGAGGACCACGCCTGCAATCTCCCAGTGCCCGGTGGTCGTGTCCTTGCCGGGCGAGGCCTCGGCCATTCGCCCGAAATGGCCGTCGGGTGCCGGTTCCGGCGGGACCCCGAGGATGTCCGTGATGCGGCCCAGACCCAGGCGCCCCAGGTGCGGCAGGCGCAGGCCCCCGACCGCCCTCGCGGTGTTCGCGAGCGTGTTCGCCCCGCAATCCCCATAGCGATCCGCGTCCGGCATCTCTCCGCAGCCCACGCTGTCCAAGACCAGCAGCAGCACTTTGTCGAACGACATCGGATTCGCCCTTTCTCGGCCCCACCATCGCCCCTATAATCGGGCGGCCCTCGGGGGAAGGTCAATCGGGAGGTCCTGGTCATCATGAAGGCGCGCCACCTGGTCGTCGTTGCCGCGAGCGTCCTGTCGGGCGCGGTCACGTGCCGCCCGGAACCCCCGGCGGTCCAGGTCGAGGGGCCGGACGAGGTCCCGGCCGGCCGCGAGGCGTCGTTCGCAGCGAGGATCACCCCAGCCGAGGACGGCGCGGCCATCACCTGGAGCGCCGCGTGGTCTCGCACCGCCCCCGGCCAGGAGGAGTGCAAGGTCTCGGTCGGAGCCGCGGGTCACGACCGCGCGACTGCGAGCGTGGACGCGGCGTGCGAGGGCGGCGAGATCGTCGTCACGGCCCGCGTGGCGGCCCGGGGTGGAGTCGTGAGGGCCCGCAAGGCCGCCCGCGTGCAACCCGTCGTCGCCCCCGTGTGGCCCGACCCGCTCCCCCCATCCTGGCGCGTCCTCAACGACTACGAGAGCGCCGCCGAGCCTCGCGTGAATCGCTTTGGCGGGGCGGTCGGGACCTGGGGGTTCAAGGGCGGGAAGTGCGGGCTCGAGGTTTCGGGAGGCGTCCTCAAGGTGACGTACGCCCTGCCGATGGGCGACTCGGAGTGCGGGACCTTCGAGTACCTCAAGGGCGCGGCGGGAAAGCCGGAACCCCTCGACATCCGGCCCTTTGACCGGGTGGCGGTCCTCCTGAAGTCGGGGGATGGGCAACTGCACAGGGTCGTCCTGGAGGTCGTGGAACTCGACCCGTACGCCCAGGCGCTCCAGGGCTACGTTGGAGTGTCGGAGGCCTGGGTCGCGGGGCCGGACTGGAAGCGGTACGAGGCCCGCCTGGACGACCTCCTTCATCCCCGCTTCGACCGGAAGATGGGGAAGCAGGTGGGCCTGCGCATCCGGCGCCAAGACCAGGACCAGGCGAGCGGTATCCTCCAGGTGGACAACCTCACCTTGATCGAGAAAGGGCAGGCACCATGAAGAAACGGGCCATCATCAGTGTCTCCGACAAGACCGGGGTCGTGGACCTCGCGCGGGGATGCGCCGCGGCCGGGTGGGAGGTCGTCTCGACGGGAGGCACGGCCCGGGCCTTGCGCGAGGCCGGAATCCCCGTGATCGAGGTCTCGGAGGTGACGGGGTTCCCGGAATGCCTGGACGGCCGCGTCAAGACCCTGCACCCGGCCCTCCTGGCCGGCCTGCTGGCCAGGGCGACCCCGGAGCACGACAGGACGCTTCAGGACCTCGGGATCGCCCCCGTGGACCTGGTCGCGGTCAACCTGTATCCATTCGTGGCCACCGTGTCGAGGCCCGGTGTGACCCTCGAGGAAGTCATCGAGAACGTGGACATCGGGGGCCCCACCCTGGTCCGGGCCGCGGCCAAGAACCACGAGCGCGTGACCGTGGTCGTGGACCCGGCGGACTACGCGGCGGTCTTGGACGAGATCCGGGAACACGGAAACACGACCCTTGAGACCCGGCAGCGGCTCATGGTCAAGGTCTTCGCGGTGACCGCGGCTTACGACGCGGCCGTGGCGGCCCACTTCGCCCGCGCCTTCGCGGGCGAGGCCTTGCCGCCCGTGTTCGTGGCGGGCGGGGTCAAGACGCGCGACCTCCGGTATGGCGAGAACCCGCACCAGAAGGCCGCGGTCTATCTACCGCCGGGCCCCACCACGGGCCTGCTCGGCGCGGACCAGAGACAGGGCAAGGCCCTGTCGTACAACAACCTCGTGGACATGGAGGCGGCCTGGGGCCTCGTGCGGGAATTCGATGACCCGGCGGTGGCCATCATCAAGCATACCAACCCCTGCGGCGCCGCGACGGACAGCGGGTCGCTCGCCGCGGCCTACGAGAAGGCCCTTGCCACGGACCCCGTCTCGGCCTTCGGTGGGATCGTGGCCTGCAACCGCGAGGTGGACGAGGCCCTGGCCGCCCGCATGGCCGAGCACTTCTACGAGGTGGTTGTAGCGCCGTGTGTGACGCCCGGAGCAATCGAGGTGTTCCAGAGCAAGAAGAACCTGCGCGTGATAGAGATGGGCGAGGCGTTCTTCGAACCCCTCCCGGCCCTGGTCGCGAAGCAGGTCTCGGGCGGCTTCCTGGTGCAGGAGGCCGACCCCCGGGCGGACGAGGTGCGCGCCGGCCGCGTGGTCACGAAACGAGCCCCGACCGAGGACGAGTGGGCGGCCCTGGACTTCGCCTGGCGGGTGACCAAGCACGTGAAGTCCAACGCCATCGTGTTCGCGCGAGCGGACCGGACCGCGGCCATCGGCGCCGGGCAGATGAGCCGCGTGGACTCGGCGCGGCTCGCGGTCATGAAGACGCAAGGCGACCTGAAGGGGACGGTGGTCGGGTCAGATGCCTTCTTCCCCTTCCCGGACGGGGTGGAGGTCGTGGCCGGGGCCGGGGCCACGGCCGTGGCCCAGCCGGGCGGGTCCCTGCGGGACGAGCAGGTGATCGAGGCGTGCAACCGCCTGGGCCTCGCCATGGTCTTCACCGGCCGACGCCATTTCCGGCATTGAGAGGGCGCAGACATGCGTGTCCTGGTCGTGGGCACGGGGGGACGGGAGCACGCGCTCGCGTGGCGGGTGGCGTTTTCGCCCGGCGTCGAGGTCCTGATCACCCGGGGGAACCCTGGCACGGACGCGGTGGCCCGGGCCGTGGACGTGTCGCCCGGGGACGTGGCCACCGTGGTCCAGGCCGCGGTCTCGCACCGCGTGGACCTGGTCGTCGTGGGTCCCGAGGCCCCGCTCGCGGCCGGGCTGGTGGACCGGCTCCAGGCCGCTGGCATCCAGGCGTTCGGTCCAGTGGCCGCGGGCGCGCACATCGAGGCGAGCAAGGCATTCGCCCACGAGGTCATGGAGACCGCGCGGATCCCGTGCGCAAGGGCCGAGGTCTTTGATGACGCGGGAGCGGCCCTGCGGTACCTGGAGCGCGGAAGCGGCCCCGTCGTGGTCAAGGCGGACGGGCTCGCGGCGGGCAAAGGGGTTGTGGTCGCGAGGGACCGCGGCGAGGCGCGCGCCGCCGTCGAGTCCCTGATGGTCCGCCGCGACCTCGGGGACGCGGGTCGCACCGTCGTGCTCGAGGAGTTCCTCGAGGGCGAGGAGGCGTCCTACATGGTCCTGTGCGACGGTGAGACAGTGCGGCCCCTGGCCACCTCCCAGGACCACAAGCGCGTGCACGACGGCGACCGCGGACCCAACACTGGAGGGATGGGGGCGTACTCGCCCGCGCCGGTCCTGGACTCGACGATTGAGGCTACCGTGCTGGAACGCGTCATTCACCCCACCCTGCGGGAGTTGTCCCGCCGGGGCATCGTGTATCGCGGGGTCCTGTATGCGGGCCTGATGCTCACGCGCGATGGCCCGCGCGTGCTCGAGTTCAATTGCCGTTTCGGGGACCCCGAGACACAGCCTATCCTGTTCCGCTGGCGCGGGGACTTCCTCGAGACCCTCTTCGCGACCGCGGAGGGACGCCTGCACGAGGTCGTGCCCGACTTCGACCCGCGGCCCGCGGTGTGCGTGGTCCTCGCGTCCGAAGGCTATCCGGGTCCCCCCCGGACCGGCGATGTGGTCCAGGGGCTGAAGGAAGCGGTCCGCCTCCCGCAAGTGGCCGTGTTCCACGCGGGCACGGCGCGCGGTCCCGGCGGGACCGTCCTGACCGCCGGGGGCCGGGTCCTCGGGGTCACCGCCTCCGGCGCGGACCTTCGCGAGGCCCGCGACCGCGCGTACGAGGCCGTCTCGCGCATCCGCTGGCCCGGGGTGCACTACCGCACAGACATCGCTGCGCGGGCGTTGCCGGCGAGGTGACGACCTCGGACCTATTCTCCAGGCGGCGTCCCGAGGGCAACCAGGGTCTCCACGAGGCCATCCCGAAACGACTCGAGCGCTCGACCCTCCTCCTCGGGCCAGCCGGACGCCGCCGCAAGACGGGCGATGGGCAGCCCGCGCAGGACCCATGCGAGCACGAGCGGCGAGAACCCCCCGTCCTTCTTCGGGGCGTCCTCCACGGCCCGACGGAGGTCTCCCCCGCGCGCTAGGAGCATCCGCACGTCGAAGAGGTCCCTGATCTCCGCCCGGCCCAGGAGCGCGCACAGTTTCCCGACCAGGATCTCGTGGGGGGTGTCCACGAGCAACTCCCGCCCCTCCCACGAGACGGCCGCGGGCTCCTCCACGGCGACGGAGGGGTCGGCGACCAGGTCGAGCACCACCACTTCCGAGCCGTCCGAGACACGCAGGCGCACGAACGTCGGCGCCGTCTGAAGGGTGGGCGCCTCGAGACCGTCGTCCGTCAGGACCCGGCGGACCTGCTCCGGGATTTCGCCCAGGGCCTTCTCTTTGCGCCAGAACCAGTCGAGGTCCCTCGTGGCCCGGTCGCCCGACCAGACCGCGGCGAGGGCCCCTCCCCCCGTGAGGACGCCCTGCGGCCGGACCTGGCCCACGAGGGCGATCAGTCGCCGCTGGAGCGGCGTCAACCTAGAGGATGGTTCCATGGCGCCGCCAGGTGGCGAGGAGCCATTCCCAGAACGGCCTCGACGACCCGAGATGCGGTCGGACCCGCTCCCAGTCATCCGCGAGCCGCTGCGGGGAGACCAGTTGCAGGACATCGTCCGGCCTGGCCTGGCGCATGGCCTTGGCCAGGAAGTACGCGCGGACCTCGGGGTCGGGGTCCACCAGGCGCGCCCGGAACTCTTCAAGCGTCAGGTCCAGGTCCCACGCGAAGTACGGCCGTCCGGCCCGGTCGGTCAAGAGGTCCGGGGGCGTCGGGTTCAGCGCCATCGCGGCCGCCTCGTCGCTCCACCAGACCCACGATAGTGGAAGCCCACGCTCGGGTCAACCGGAGCCACGCGAGGACCCTCCCCACTCGCTCGTGACCGAGCCCACGGTGGGGAAGGTCCACTCGCCGGGAGGTTGACACGCGGACCTGGAAAAACGGAAACTCTGTGCGACGTTGAACCGGGAGGGTCTTTCCCGTCACGTTGAGAGGTCTCCGATGAAAGCCCGCATGATCCCGATCGCAGGCGTCTGCCTGGGCCTGGCCGCGCTCGCGCAGTGTTCGAGGGGGTCCGTGTCGCTGGACATGGTGCTCGAGGTCACGCCGCCCTCGGTGTCCTTCGGGACCGTCACCAAGGGTGACACCGCAGACCGGAGCGTGACCCTCAAGCACGTGGGGACGAGCGGGGTCATCCACCTGAAGGGCTTTGACTGGAAGGCGGGGTCGAGCCCGGAGTTCACCTACGACCCGCCTCAGGTGATGGACCTGTCTCCGGGCGGGCAGACCACGATCACGTTTTACTACTCGCCCGAGGACTCGACGCCGGACTCTGGGACGCTCGTGATCCGCCACAACGTCCCGCCCGAGTACGTCACCGAGATCCAGGTGTCGGCGCTGGCCCAGGTCGCGCACCTGGCCACCGAGCCGCGCGACATTGACTTCGGCGAGGTCCGGGGCGGCGAACACAAGGACCTCGTCGTGAAGGTCGTCAACGTCGGGAGCGACTCCATCTCGATCCTGAAGGCTCCCTACCTGGCGGACGGCGGCAGCGCGGACTTCACAATCCAGGGCGAGCCCGCGACCCCGGACGGCGCGGGGTACCCGCTCGACCTTCAGCCCAACCAGGCCGTGGAGATGACCCTGCGCTACACCCCGCGCAACGGCGGCGCGGACGACGGGACCCTGGCGATTGAGGCCCTGTTCCAGGGGACCTTCGACCTCGCGCAGTTCCCGGTGCGGGGACGGGAGGTCGGGCCGCACGTCCTCGTGGCGCCTGGAGTCGTGGATTTCGGGATCCTCCCGCTCGGCGAGTCACGAGAGTTGCCGGTCACGGTGGAAAACGAAGGCGCTTCGACCGACCCGGAATATTCGCTTCTGATAATTCCTGTCGGCGGGATATCCCTCGCGGAAGGCAGCGACGAGGACCTGTTCCTCGTGGAGGACGAGGGAGGGCCTCCGGCCAAGTCCATCCCGGCGACCGAGTGGAGGCTCAAGGCGGCGCCGTATCCGGAACACGAGGAATACGCGGACATCCCCGAGATGAGGGCGTTCACAGTGCGCTGGACCGCGAACCACCCGAGGCCGGACGACGGGCTGCCCATCGGGGTGATCGTGATCCAGTCGAACGACAAGGGGAGCGGGCTCGTGACCGTGGAGGTCCGCGGGCGGATCGCGGTCCCGATGGTGGAGGTGTTTCCCCAGCCCGTGGACTTTGGGAGCGTGGCCAAAGGGATCGAGGCGAAGCAGACGGTCCGGATCGTGAACAACGGCAACGGGCCGCTCCTGTTCACGGCCCCGCTCGCGATCACGGACGACGCGCTGGGTGAGTTCTCGGTCGTGGCCGACGCGACCTTCCTGCCCACGAAGCCGGACTACGACGCGGCCACGGACTGCCCGGTCGCGGAGGGCCAGGAACCTCCGGCCGGGTGCGCGATCCCGGCCGGCTCCTACCAGGAGGTCGTCCTGAAGTTCAAGAACCTCAAGGACCAGCCCTACGAGCAGGTCCGCGCGAAACTGTGGGTGCGGACGAACGCCTACAACCAGCCCGAGGTGGCCGTGGACCTGCTGGCGAAGCGGGCCGAGGCCCCGACGTGCGTGCCGAAACTCGCCCCGGCTACCGCGAACTTCGGGGCCGTGCTCCAGGGCGAGTCCGCGACCCGCACGATGTTCCTGGTCAACGAGGGCACGGGGTACTGCTCGTTCCAGGGGTGCACCCTGTCGGACTGCCCGACCCTCGCCTCGTTCATCAACATCTGCTCGAAGGGGTTCGGGGGGAGCCAGTACTTCAAGATCATCAATCCGCAGGACATGCCACCCGGCACGAAGGACGGGATGCTGCCGAATTCCAAGTATCCCATTCAGATCCAGTTCGACTCGCCTCTCGGGGAATTCCTGTTCACGAACTTCTACGGTCTCCTCAGTTGCCAGGTCCATGACGGCTACCAGCAGAAAACCATCGAGGTCCCGGCCAAGCAGAGCGGGGTGTGGGGGGACGGCTACCCTGTCAACCTGACCGCGGTCCTGGGGTACGTCAACATCGTGGTGACCCCGAAGTCGCTCGACTTCGGGCTCCAGTACGCGGGGTGCGCCTCGGTGCCGAAGAAGGTCACGATCCGGAACACGGGCAACTCGCCGCTGACCCTCCAGCGGGTGTCGTTCCACGGCTGCACCCCCGAGATGAAGGCGCTCACGGCCCTGCCCCCGGACAACACGATGGTCAATCCCTCGATGACGCTCGACATCTCGCTGAACTACGTGCCCCAGCAGGCCGGGGAGCAGACGTGCTACCTGAAGATCGAGAGCAACGACCTGGACGAGCCGGTCGTCTATGTGAAACTGCACGGCCAGGGGACGCTCGACAAGACGATCACGGACCGGTTCAAACAGGTCAGCGGCAAGGAATTCGACCTGTTGATCGTGCAGGACGACTGCGCCTGCACCCTGATGGACTACGGGATGAACATCCGGGATGCGATCGACGACTTCATCGCCCATGGAGCCATCTGGGACAAGGACTTTCACATCGGGATCATCATCATGCTCATTGACGACAAGAAGAAGCGGGGATGCCTGAACGAGGGGAACCCCGACTTCATGCCGCGCTACGTGACCCCGGCCACGCCGGACGCGAAGGGGAAGTTCAAGGACGTGTTCGAGAAGGTGGTCGAGGTCGCGTCGTCGGACTCCCTGACCAAGGGGGGGCTGCTCGCGTCCTACCTGGCCGTCACCGAGCCGCTCACCGTGCAGACGACCAGGCCGTGCACGTCGGACGGGGACTGCCTGGCCGACCCCGCGATCTGCCCGGACCCGGCTGCGTGCGACCTCCTGTGCATGGAGGGGTTCTGCGGGGGGTACAACTGGGGCTTCTACCGGCCCGACGCGTACCTGGACATGGTCTATATCAGCAAGGCGGACGACAACTCACCCGGGACCCTGAACGACTACCGGGAACTGATGAACTCGATCAAGGGACCGGCGAACAAGGACTTCATCCGCCTGCACTCCGTCACCTGGGAGGCCCACTGCGAGGGGCACGCAGGGCACGGGGAGGGGAAGCGCTACATCGCGATGTCCAAGGAGTTCGGCGGACAGCAGGCCATCATCTGCGAGGACTTCGCCCCGCTGCTGAACCAGATCGCGTCCGACCCCCATGCGCCCCTCAAGAAGCAGTTCTTCCTGTCCGGCCTGCCGTCCTCCCCGAGCACGATCCAGGTGACGGTCGGGGGCCAGGCGTGTCCCACCGGGTGGTCCTACGACCTTGCCAGCAACTCGATCATCTTCGACCCGGCCGGTCCCTGCATGCCCGCCTACTCGCAGGAGATCGAGGTCACGTACGACGCCTCGTGCGGGACGTGACCACTTCGCCGTTCGAGGGGAGCTCCCATGCAAGATCGCGTCCAGGTTGCGTCATCGGTTCCCATGGGGACGCGAGCGCCGCTCGCTTATGGCCGCGCGAGCGTGGCTCGCGCTCTGACTGGGTCACCCATGGCCGAGGAGGGACGGCGTGGAGGGTTCGCCTGCGCTCACGCCTACGCCTGCGAAAGCCCCACCGCGGGGATCGCTCGTCGGTTGTTTCCCCTTGCCTTCGCCCCCTGACCGGCTACAATCGGGTTCGGAAGGCCCCGCGGGGTCCGCGGGGGGCGGTGTCTGGTTGATTCCCTGGCATTGAAATCGGGAACCGTCCCTGTCCGTGGTGTGCAGGCCTGGCGGTGTCGCCGGGAAGCCTGAAGCGGCCAACAACGGCACCCACCTGGAGAGGCGAGGGTTTCAACAGCCGCTCCCCGCGGCCTCGCGGGGCCTTCCGATCCCGACGACTCCCGCCGCCTGCTCGCGTCCGCATCGGTCGTCTCTCGCCGCGGACCCTGTGCCAGGATGCCCCCCATGAACGGGCGGGCTGGAGGCCTCGGCGTGCGTCGCGGCCCTGGCCATGGCGAGAGGTGGGCCTCCGCCGGCACCCGAGGGCCTGTTTCAGGGGACCCCGGCGGCAGGGAGCGGGAGGTCGTCCAGGCCGAGCCGGGACCGGGGGGTGCGGGGGCGGACGACCCGCGCATGTGGGACATGGCCGGGGACGGCGAGGCGACCTGCCCCGAGGTCCGGGCATACGGGCTCGCGCCCTTCGGCCCCCGCGAGCCGAACGACTCGCACTGCGCCACGCCGTCGCGTCCGGGTGAGTGAGGCCCAGTACCCTTTCGCCGCAATCGAGCGGGACGCTCACGTGGGCGTGGGCGGCGGAGGCCAGCCTCACCCCGATGGTCTGGCGATAGCCCTCCAGCGGCACCATCACGATCCGCATTGTGCCGCCGGCCCCGCAATCGTGGACATTGTAATGATTTCGATGTGTTATGGCCCTCTTGTCTCCGGGAGCGATCCCCAGGATCACCCGTGCTCGCGCGAGCACCCGATTCACCCGCCTGGAATCCCTCCCCGGCTCGACCTGCGAGCGGCCCCCGGGGTCCGGGTCCAGCCCGAGCCATCGCCCCAAGACCTCGCGCGTCGGTCCCCCCAACCACGCAACGATCCGCAGGACCATCGCTCCCGTGGTTCGCTCGCTGTGCTTGCTCCCCAAGGGGTTGGGGACCCGGGCCAGGGACTCGATGAGCCGCACGAGGCGCTGGCACTCGACCCAGAACTCCGGCCAGGTGTACCCCTCGGCCGTCGGCCCCTCGCCCCCTGAGCCGGACCCGGCATTGCCCCTGTCCGGGCCCCTCGACCTCGGCCGTTCCATCTCGTCAGCCCCTGGAGGTGCGTTCCGTCCGTGCGACAAGTGGTCCTGAGAGGCCCAGGCGTTTATGAACTCGCCCATCCGATGTGCGTCCGGACCGCCTGGGAGGACGATGATCCGATGGTTGCATCCTGCAAGCCCAATGTCCTGTCCTCCCCCTCGGGAGCCGTTCGCGCGATTGGAGAGGGGGAATGAGACCACGCGGCAGCGCTCGGGACCTGGAGCAGAGGCGGCAGCGGGCGATGGGGAGGGTTCTGCCTGGGCTAGGCTTCAGCCCGAGGCCGCCGACGCTGGGGTTCGGGAGGCGGGCCGCCCCGGACGCCCGTCGGTGGGTGCGTCGGGACCGACGGGCCGCGAAAAAACCCGATGCAGACCGATGACAGCCCTGGTCTCGGCCGCGCGTGCCGTGCCCGGCGTTCGCGCGGGGTGACGGGGCGGCGGAGGATGCGTTCGTGGACAGGCGGATGATCGGGGGCGCGTGGCTCGGGGACATTCCTCACCGTGGGCGTGAGCGAAATCAAGGACTTGCACGGGAAGGAGTCCCGCGGTTCCAAGGGAGGGGCGGTTCCAGACAGCCTCCAGAAGGGATGGGCTTTCACCGGTCGGTTCTGAACGAGCGGGGAAGGTCCACCAAGCATCAGGTGAACGACCACCACAAGGCCAGGCCCGCGAGGACCAGTCCCCCGGCCACGGCCAGGATCACGACCCACGGGGGGCCGCGGCCCGGGGGGTTCGGGACGTCGACCGGGTCCGGGACGAGTTGCCCGACCTGGCGGAGGATCTGGGATGGCCTCGCGGCGCGGGCCGAGACCTCTTCCAGGCGCCAGGGAGACTCGGTCGCGGGAAAGGCGCGGTCCAGGTCCGCGAGGACCTCCGCCGCCGCGCCGTAGCGCGCCTCGCGGTCCTTGGCGAGCAGCCGCAGGAGGATCGGGTCCAGCGCGGCCGGCAGGGCGGACAGGACCCGGGTCGGGGGCCTCGGGGGCTCCTCGATGTGTTTCACCAGCACGTCCATCGGGTTCTTGGCGTCGAAGGGGGGCACCCCGGTGACCATCTGGTACAGGATCACCCCGGCGCTGTACAGGTCCGTGCGCCCGTCCAGTTCGCGCTCGCCGCGCGCCTGCTCGGGCGACATGTAGTGGGGGGTCCCCATCACGACCCGGTCGCGCGTCAGGCGCACGGGATAGAAGAACCCCTCGCCCTGCTCGCTGATGACCTTCGCGAACCCGAAGTCCAGGATCTTGACGAGGGGGCGGCCGTCCGGGGCACGCGTCAGCAAGACGTTGCCGGGCTTGAGGTCGCGGTGGATCACGTGGCGGCGGTGGGCCACGTCCAGGGCCATCAGGACCTGCCGGGCGATCTCGATCGCGTCGCCGAGAGACAGGGGTCCCGCGGCCATCAGGTCCGCGAGGTTGTGACCGGCCACGTACTCCATGGTCAGGTAGTGGGTCCCGTCCTCGGTGACGCCGAAGTCGTAGGTCTGTACGACCTGCGGGATGCCCAGGGCCTTGGTCACGACGGCCTCAATGCGAAAGCGCTTGACCAGTTCGTCGTCCGCGCGCAGGGTCCGGTGCAGGAACTTCACGGCCACGAGCGCGCCGGATTCCGGGTCCTCGGCCAGGTACACGCTCCCCGTGGCCCCGTGTCCGAGCCGATGTCGGATCACGAGGCGGTCTAGGAACCGCTGTCCGATGCGGGGGTCCGGGGGCCAGCCGTCAGCGGGGCGGCGCGTGCCGCACCGCGGGCACCGGGCAACCGGCGGGTGGACCGGCGAGGCGCACTTGACGCAGGCCTGGGGCGAAACCTCGGGCATGGGGGCACGCCCTCCTCCCGGCTACCGGCGGCGGGCGCGGGCCCGCGCCAGGGCGGCCCGGGCCATTGCGGCCGCGAACAGGAGCCACGCGCCCGGTCCTGGCACACGGGCGGCCGAGCACCCGCCCCCCGTGTCCCCGGTCCCGGGCGCGGCCACGCACGCCCCCTGATCGCACCGGAGCCCCCGGGACGCGCAGTCCTCGACCTGGGTCCACCCGTCTCCGGTCCCGTTGCACCGGACCACCACGGGCCGGAGCGGATGGCACAGGAGCGAGTCCGGAACGCACATGGAACCCCCGAGGTCCGCCGACGGGCGGTCCGCGCTGGCGTCGGGTGGCGAGCCTTCCGCCGTGTCGAGGACGACCGTTTCGGGAGGCGGGCCGAGGTCGGGCGGAGTCCAGAGGTCCGGCTTCTGGCCTGGGTCGCGCCCGTGGTCGGGGATCGCGGCGTCGGGTCCGGCGTCAGGCGGTGGAGGGGAGGTCGGGGACGGGCAGCCCGCGGTCCCGGCCCCGCGCCCGTCCAGGGTCACGTCGAAGGACCCGCGCCCGTCCGTGGCCCACTCGTAGAACGATTCCCACCGTTGGCCGTAAGCCGCGACCTTCTGGACCTGCTGCGAGGTCGGGGGCTGGCCCTTGGGCACCACGAGGATCAGGGCCCCCTTCCAGTGGCACGGTTCGAGGGGTGGCTCACGCGGTCCCAGCGACCGGATCACGTCCTCCACGGTGAAGTCCACGCGCGTCCCCTGGATCGTGATGTACTCGCCGTGAAACTGCGGGGGCAGGGACGCGGATCCCGAGAGGCTCCCGGTGTCCACAAGGAATTGGGGCGGAACCTCCTCGGGGAGCCGCAGGCCCATCAGGTACTGGTCCATCTCGCTATACTTGGGGTTGTCATACCAGAGTTTGAACCACCCGTCCCCCGTGTCCTCGATGAAGGACCCGTACATGACGGAGCGCGAGTTGTAGTAATACGACCAGTGGTGATTGAAACCGCTCTCGACCCCGCCGTCGCAGGAATCGCCCTGGGGCTCTCCCATGGGTTCGTAGCCGCGCACGAAGCAGTGCTTGACCCCGTCCTCTTTCTGAAACGTGATCGAGGCGAGCCACTGGTGCCCGAACTCGTGGGCCATCAACTCGATGCCGCTCAGGGCGTACATGGGGATGCCCGTGTACAGGGCATCCGGGTCCGCGGGCAGGACCTGGATGTCCCCCATCTTGACCGCCTGGCGCAGGCGGTTCTTCTTCGAGCAGAACTGACCGGCGCTGTTGTAGAGCGTTCGCCCGATCCCCTTGTTCGTCTGCTTCACGGGCCAGCCCTGCTGGACGTTGGTCACGAAGGACATCGGGATGGTCGTGAACACGAAGATCGCATCGAACTGGTCCGGGTACTGCTCATAGAACAGGCAGGCCGTGATCCGGAGCCACTCGCTCATCATGGCCTGCGTCCACATGTCGGACAGCGACCCGTCCTTGTCCTCCACGATCGCCACGTCCGACGGCAGGATTTCCGCGGGCGCCCGCGGGGCCGCCAGGAGGACGAGGACTCCGAGGAGCGAGGAGACGACCGCCTTCATCGTGCCTCCCTCTCATGCATGGCGCCACGACGCCGCGCCAGGAGGCAGTCTATCTGTTTTCGCCGGGCATGGCCAAACGGTACGAGTGGCCGGTCGTGGTCCTACTCCCGGAACAGTAGCACCCGCACCACGCCCTCGCCCTCCTCCGCGGCCTTGCAGTTCCTGAAGTGGAAGTGGACCGCGGGCAGGGCAGGGGTCGTGGCCACGCACTCGTCGCCGCCGAAGGTCGGGGGGACCGGACCCACGCGCAGGTCGGGATAGGCAGCCCGGAGGGCCTTCAAGTCGCTCCCCACGCCCACCCCCGCCGGCGTCTTCAGGTCCGGGGATTCCACCAGGATCATGCGGACCTTTGCCCCATTGCGCGTGGCCCGCGCGGCCTTGCCCGCGAGTGGCTTCGCCTCGGAGGGGTCCACGATGCCCTTCGTGGATGCGCGCTGGAACGGACCCCGGTCCAGAAAGACGGTCACAGGCGGGACCTCCAGCCGGAAACCCTCGTGCGGCTGGGCGTCGCCATGATATCCGGCCACGTAAGCGGCCTCCGGGTCCCTGGGGACGAGGTCCTTCGGGAGAGGCCTTCCCAGGACCACCCGCCCGACCCCGTCTCGGTGAATCCCCTCCGGCGCGTACTCCATCGCCATGCCCTCCGCCAGCCCGGCGCAACTCGCGATCACGAAGACCAGACGCAGCGCCCTCACAGCCCACCCCCCTCGTCCGGGACGACCACGTACCACAGGTGCACGCGCATGGAGGGATACCAGTTCGGGGCGTCCGAGAGTGTCAGGCCATCGAAAACGTCCACGTGCCCGGTCCCGCCGTACCCGAAGATCTTCTCGAACGCCACGATCCCCTTGCGGGCCTTCACGATGGGCTCGATGTCCTTCTCGAAGCCGGCCCGGAAGGCCTGGGCGTCCTTGTAGGTCTTGCCCGCGGCCGGGAAGATCGCGTCCGCCTTGCGGAAGTTCTTGGACAGGTATGTCCACATCTCTTTCGCACTCAATATGTAATACTGCTTTGTCTTTCGGCTGTAATACGGCCTGCGCACAATCCCGGCCGCCTTGACCTTGGCGGGCGTGATCGTGAGCCCGAGTTTGTTGAGCATGATGCTCAGGCGGATTGCGCACGTGTTCCAGTTCGTCGGCAGCCCGATTTCCTCGAGGAGGTCCGCGCTCTCGGTGTTCTGCGAGGGGTCGTCCTGGTAGTTGTGGGGGTGGGCGGCCCACATCTTGTCGAAGCCTTCCTTCCCCTGGGGGAGTTTCTCCTTCTTGCGGACAGCCGTCTTGTCGGGGGTCATCCTGGTCACCGCCGCGCCCGAGGAGACCAACCCCGAGGCCCGGTCGGCCTCGCGCTCGAGGTCGGCCACACCCGCTTCGCCCCCAGACGCGCCGGCCCGAGGCGACTGCTGCACCACGTGCGCGACCTCGTGGGCCACGGTCTCGACCGGCGGATTCGCCCGGTCGAAGGCGACCTCGGACCCGTGGGCGTACGCCTCCGCCCCCATGGCCGCGCTCGCCTCCGAGGCCTCCGGGCCGATGTGGGCCTTCACGTGGCCCAGTGGTTGGCCAAAGGCCCGCTCCATCATCGCGCGATGGGGCAGGTCTCGCGCCGGAGACGAAAAACCGGCCCGCGCGAGGTCCGCCTCCTCGCCGGGGCTCACTGCCGGTCCGCCACCCGCCTTCAGCAGGGCCTTCTGGGCCGCGTACGAGCGCCGCTTGAGCACCCGCCGCACCGCCTGGGTCCTCGGGGGTGCAGGCTGGACTGCCGCAGCCCCTTCCGGGACGGCCACTCGACTTGCTGGATCCGCGAGTTGACGTTCCATCGTGCGCCTCCCCCAGAGACGATTCCGGCTACTGGATGATAGCAACTTTCGGGCCGGGGCGGAACGGACGCGCGCGACAGCGATTGACGAACGGCCCCGTGTGCCGGATGCTTTCACCCGGCGTCGAGGCGGGAGGGCGCGATGTCGCGGCAGGTCGGGAGCGCGTCGGGGTGGATGCGGTTCGCCTGGATGGTCGCGGGTCTGGCCATGTGGCCATCCTGCGGGGCCGGGACCGGACCGGGGTCTGGTCCGGGGGCGAACCCGGGAGGCGAGGCGCGGCCCGATGTCGTCGAGGCGGAGCCTGTCCCCCACGACCTTGGCGATGACGGATCGACGGACGTGAGGTCCGAAGACCCCGGACCTGGCGAGGACCCCGGGTCTCCGCTCCCCACCCAGGCGGTGATCAGGGCCGGGGCGAGCGAGTTGCGCCTCGACCTGGACGCCATCGGGATGGCGCTGGCGCGTGACGGAACAACGCTCCTCCGACTGGGCCCCGACGGCCTGGCCCTGGGTCGCGTGGACGCCCTGGATGCGGCGCTGTCATATGACCCCTGGACCCTCTACCCCGCGTCCGGCGCGACCGATTTCGTGGACCCACCCGCGGGCCTCGCGTTCCTCGTGCCCCTCTCCGCCGAGGTCCTGTCCGAGGAAGCGGCGCGTGTCCAGGCGAGACTCCGGTACCCGGAAGGGGTGACCGCACTGCTGACCGTCGCGGTCCACGCTGACGATCGATTCGAGGTCCGCCTGATGCCCGAGGAGGGAGGACCGTCGCTCGCCTACATCCGCCTGCGCGCCCACGCAAGCCCCGACGAGGGGTTCTACGGGCTCGGGGCGTGGCACGACCACGTCAACCACCGGGGCCGCACGCGGGCCATGCAGATCGAGATTGACCTGGACTCCGAGAGCGCGAACAACGAGGGCCACGTGCGCATCCCGCTCCTGATCGGGACGCACGGGTGGGGGTTGTACGTGGACTCGCTCGCCGGGATGGTCTTCGATGTCGCGACGCAGGGGGACGACCTGGTCGAGGTGACGGTGGGCACCGGAGAGGCGACCCGCGACGGCCTGGCGTTCTTCCTGATCGGGGCCGGACACCCCCTGGACGTCACGAAACACTACTATGACGTGACCGGAGCCCCGAGGTTGCCCGCCCCCTGGGCGCTCGGTCCCTGGGTCTGGCGGGACGAGGGCGTGGACCAGGCGAAGGTCCTCGCGGACCTCGAGGCTATCCGGGACCATGACCTGGCGGCGTCCGGCTACTGGATCGATCGGCCCTACGCGAGCGCGGTCAACTCGTTTGATTTCGAACCGTCAGACTACAATGACCCCGCGGCGATGGTGGCCCGCGCGAGCGACCTGGGCTTCCGCATGG
>FWPU01002103.1_pt1 | contig 56766 bp, 51 predicted proteins | sample 2228361 | NCBI WGS metagenome assembly FWPU01 (sample SAMEA103939777, study PRJEB20133) | metagenome | reverse complement strand
CTTTCGTGTGTGGCTCTGTGCTGGATGCACAGGCACTTCCAGCGTAACCCACGATCCGCGAAACGGGGCCGGCCTCGTTCATTGTGACTGTGATGACGCGAAACGAGTGTAGCATCACCTGCCGGCCCGGCCCGCTGCCGGTGACTCTACTGGTTCACCGGTTCCGCGGGCGGTGTCGTGAGGGCTGCCGGGTAGTTTCGGGAAGGCGGGCGCGGCTCCTGTATGAGCGGCGGGCGCTCCGGGAACGCCCTGGACGTACATGTCGGGTTGCCACTCGGGGTGCCACTAGGGTTACTGCTCAGGGTGTCACGACGAGGCGGGCCACCTCTCCCTCGTGCAGATCGCAAATGATGAGGTAGGAACCCGGCTCGGGGCGGACCGTTACCGTGGTGGTCGCGCCCGCCGCCAGGTCCAGGACCACGCCCAGGTCGGGGATCCGGAGGCGGTGCGCCGCATCCCGCGCCGTGATGCGCAGGGTGATGGGACCAGCCGGTGCGGTGAGAACGGTGGGCGAGAGTACGCCCGCCGCGGCGGTCAGCTCGAGGGGGTTTGCGGCGCCGCCCTCCTGGGCCCCCCCGGTCGATCCTCCGTCTTCGGGGGACGGCGCCCCCTCCTGCGGGGCGGTCGGACCGGACGGCGCTGCCGGCTCGCCCTCGGAGGCGGGCGGGGGGAGGGTGTTGCCGGAGCAGGTAACGCGCGGGAGACCGGCGCCGCCGTCGGCCTTGCTGAAGTAGCGGGTTGCGGGCTGGCAGGAACAGCCGTCCTCGTAAGCCAGGTCGGGCTTGTCGCGGCAGACGCGCAGGGGTATCCAACCGGGATCGGTGCCGGTGGGAGCCTTGCCGGCCGGGAACAGCTCGGTGCGCACCATCTCCGGCGGGGTTTCCGGTCCCGGCCGCAGGCCCGAGAGGGCCGAGACGGGGACGCGGACCAGCTTGACGCCGGGGGGCAGGGGGAACTCCTTGGACGGTTTGAGCCCGGCGTGGGCGGCCGTCATCAGGCTCTTGAAGACGGCGGCCGGTTGGCGCCCGCCGACGAAGCGCGGCGGCAGCTTCCGCGGCTTCTCCGGGTTGTCGTAGCCTATCCAGACGGCGGCCGTGAGGTACGGGGTGAAACCCACGAACCACACGTCCTGCTGCTCCTCGGTGGTGCCGGTCTTGCCGGCGGTGGGCCAGTTAGGCACCTTGGCCCCCTCGCCGGTTCCCCAGTTCTCCAGCCAGCCGCCCGAGCGAGGCCGCTCCACCACCGTGCGGAGGATGTCCGTCATCAGGTAGGCCACCTCGGGCTTGATGACCCGTTCTTTCTTCGGCCGGTTGTTTTCGAGGACGTTGCCGTAGGAATCCTCCACCCGCAGGATGGCCACCGGTTCCACGCGGTAGCCGCCGTTGGCGATGGCGGCGTAGGCGCGCGCCATGTCCAGAACGGAGGCGCCTTTGGTGAGCCCTCCCAGGGCCAGGGCGAGATTCCGATCGTTGACGGGGCCCGCCGTGACCAGGGTGGAGATGCCCAGCCGTTGGGCCGTGGCCAGACCCTCGTCCACGCCAACCTTTTCCAGGGTTTGCACCGCCACGGTGTTGACGGAGCGGCGCACCGCCTCGCGGAAGGTGGTGGGACCGCGGTAGACCCGGTCATAATTCTTGGGCTGCCAGGTGCCCTGGGGCGTCTTGTAGCTCATGGGCCTGTCGTCCACCACGGTGGCGGGCGTCATCCCCTGGGACAGGGCCGGCACATACACCGCCAGCGGCTTGAAGGCCGAACCGGGCTGGCGCGCGCAGCAGCCGGCGCGCTCATCGTACCAGGCGCGGTTGAGCTCCAGGGTCCTATGGTGGGTGCGGCCGCCCACCATGGCCCGCACGTAGCCCGTCTCCTGCTCCAGGACCACCACGGCGGCCTGGGGCGGTTCTTCCTTGCCGGTTGGGAATTCCTTGGCCAGCACCTCCTGGACGGCCTTTTCGGCGGCCTGCTGAACGCGCAGGTCCAAGGTGGTGTAGACGCGCAGCCCGCCCCCGTAGACCTTCTCGGCGGGGTAGCGGCGCAGCAACTGGGCCAGGACGTAATCCACGAAGTGGGGGGCGGGGTAGTTACGGGGAGGCGGCGGGGTCACCCCGAGGGGCTGGGCCTTGGCCGCCAGGGCCATGGGGGAAGTAATGAAACCGTTGCGCACCATGAGGTCCAGGACCAGGTTGCGCCGGCGGAGGGCCGCCGCCGGGTTCTGGGTCGGATCGTAGAAGTTGGGGGACTGGGGCAGCCCAGCCAGCAGGGCCCCCTCGGCCAGGCTCAGATTGCGGGCGGGCTTGCCGAAGTAGGTGCGGGCCGCCGCCTCGATGCCGTAGGCGTCCCGGCCGAAGAAGATCTGGTTGAGGTACATCTCGAGGATCTCCTTCTTGGTATAGCGGCGCTCCAGCTCCAGGGCTAGGAAGGCCTCCTGGACCTTGCGGCGCAGGGTGCGTTCCGACCCTATCGGGAAGGCGTTGCGGGCCAGTTGCTGGGTGATGGTGCTGCCTCCCTGGATGGGCCGGTTGAGGAGGTCGTTGTAGAGGGCGCGCAGAACGGCCACCACGTCCACTCCCCGGTGCTGCCAGAAACGCTCATCCTCCACGGCCACGAAGGCGTCCTGGACGTGCTTGGGCACGCACGACTCGGCCTCCCGTCCGGCGGCGGGTTGGGCGGGACATTCGAGGGGGATGGGCTGACGGTTTTCGGCGCCGAGGATGCGGGTGACGGTATCGCCGTTGCGGTCCAGGATGAAGGAGGAGGCGCGGGCCCGGGGCTGGTAGGTGGTCACCGACGGCACGCCGCGCAGGGCGCCCGCCAGCAGCGCGGCCGCCACGCCCGCCCCGGCGAGGATCACGACCGCCAAACCCAGGGCGGCGATGACGAGTCTGCGCCGCCAGCGGCGGCCCTTTTTCGTCCGGCTTTTCTTAGCCACGGCCTCGCCCCCGCCGACCAGGTGTTCATTATAAGCCGACGGCCGCCGAGGGAGCATGGTTCCCGTGCTATAATCCCGCCGGTTGTTGCCGCGGGAGGATGGGCGGGACGTGGAGGAGCAGTTGGCGATCCTCAAGCGCGGGGTCGCTGAGATCGTCTCGGAGGAAGAGTTGCGCCAAAAGCTCCGCCGGGCGGCGGAGACGGGCCGGCCCCTGCGGGTCAAGCTCGGCCTCGATCCGTCGGCGCCCGACATCCACCTGGGCCACACGGTGGTGCTTCGCAAGCTGCGTCAGTTCCAGGACCTGGGCCACCAGGTCATCTGCCTCATCGGCGATTTCACCGGGCGCATCGGCGACCCGAGCGGCCGCTCCGAGACGCGGAGGCAGCTCTCGGAGGAGGAGGTGCGGGCCAACGCCGAGACTTACGCGCGGCAGGTTTACAAGATCCTGGACCCGGCGCGGACGGTCATTGACTTCAACAGCCGCTGGCTTGCCCCCCTGAGCTTTGCCGAGGTGGTGCGCCTGGCCTCCTGCACGACCGTGGCCAGGATGCTCGAGCGCGACGATTTCGCCGCCCGTTACCGGGAGCACCGGCAGATCCACGTGCACGAGTTCTTCTATCCGCTGATGCAGGGTTACGACTCGGTGGCCCTGGCCGCCGACGTGGAGCTAGGGGGTACGGACCAAAGGTTCAACTTGGTCATGGCCCGCGACGTGCAGCGGGCCTACGGGCAGGAGCCGGAGGTCGCCATGCTCATGCCCATCCTGGAGGGCACCGACGGCGTGCAAAAGATGAGCAAGAGCCTGGGCAACTACATCGGTGTTGACGAGCCGCCGGGCGAGATGTACGGCAAGACCATGTCCATCCCGGACCACCTGATTGTCCGGTACATGGAGCTCCTCACCGACATCCCCCTGACGGAGGTGCGCGCCGCCGAGGCAGCCATGGCCGCCGGCCGGCTGAACCCGCGGGACGCCAAGATGCGCCTCGCGCGGGAACTCGTGACCATGTACCACGACGCCGAGGCCGCACGGCGGGCCGAGGAGGAGTTCGTCCGCCGTTTCACCTTGCGGGAATTGCCCCAGGACATGCCCGAGGTGGTGCTGCCGACACCGACGGGGGATGGCGGCCAGGTATGGCTGCCCCAGCTCCTCAAGCTGGCCGGGCTCGTTCCCAGCACGAGCGAGGGTAGGCGCAAGGTGGAGGAGGGGGCGGTGCGCTTGGACGGCGAGCGGGTGCAGGACCCGGCGGCGACCGTGGCCGTGCGCGACGGGATGATCCTCCAGGTGGGGCGCCGGCGCGCCGCGCGCCTGCGCCTGCATTGAGTTTCCTTTTGCATACCCCCGCACGCCAGACCGCCACGCCGCGCAGGCCCCGCTGCCGGGCCGGGCGGAGCTTGGAGACGATGGAGCGCTCGTCCTCGAACCGGGCGCACCCCCGCCGGGCCAGGCCTGCAGGCGGCTTCAAGACGAGGTTGCCGTCACGGCCTGCCGCGACAACCGGCCGCATAAAAAGGAAGGCGGGACGGGAGGCGGCGCCGTGCTGCGCCGGTTGGGCTGCCTGCTGCTCTTGCTCCTTCTCGTTGCGGCCGCCGGCCTGGCGGCCGTGGAGGAGGCCCTGCGTCCTTCACTGGAGGCGGCCATGCGGCAGCTCATCACGGCCGCGGCCACCGAGGCCATGGACCGGGCCATCCTGGGCGAGATCGAGCCCGTGGCCTACACCGACCTCTACACCATCCGCACGGGCAACGACGGCCGGGTCACCTTTCTGCAGCCCAACACGGCGGCCATCAACCGCCTGGCGGCCCGCGTCACCGAGGCGGTGGCGGTGGAGCTGCGGCGCTTGCAGCAGCAGCATCTCCGGCTTCCCATCGGCCAGGTGCTGCAGAGCAGGCTGCTGGCGGCCCGGGGTCCGGCTCTCGCCGTGACCGTTCAGTCGGTGGGGTCGGTGCGGGCGACGGTGGAATCCAAGTTCGAGCAGGGGGGGATCAACCAGACCCGCCACGTGGTTTCCCTAGCGGTGACGGCGGAGCTGGAGGCCGTGGCTCCTTTGCTGCGCGAGCGGGTCAATGTGGCCAAGAGCGTGCCCCTGGCCGAGGGCATAGTGGTGGGACCGGTGCCGCCGCAGGGGCTTTTCGACCTGAGACCCCGGTGAGAGACCGGCGCTACTCGCGGTAGCCGTTGGTGATGGGCATGCGGCGGTCGCGCCCGAAGGCGCGGGGGGTGATCTTGATCCCGGGCGGAGCCTGCCGCCGCTTGTATTCGGCCCGGTCCACCATCCGCACCGTCCGCAGCACCGTCTCCCGGTCAAAGCCCGCAGCCACGATTTCCTCCAGGCTCCGGTCCTCCTCCACGTAGGCGCGGAGGATGGGATCCAGCACCTCGTAGGGGGGCAGGGTGTCGGTGTCCTTTTGGTCGGCCTTGAGCTCGGCCGAGGGGGGCTTGGTAAGAACGCGCTCGGGGATGACGGGAGCGGGGCCGCGGGCGTTGCGGTGGCGGGCGAGGGCGTAAACCATGGTCTTGGGCACGTCCTTGAGGACGGCGAAGCCGCCGGCCATGTCGCCGTAGAGGGTGACGTAGCCGGTGGAGAGCTCGCTCTTGTTCCCCGTCGTGAGGAGGAGCCAGCCGAACTTGTTGGAGAAGGCCATGAGGATGGTGCCGCGGATGCGGGCCTGGATGTTTTCCTCCGTGGTGTCGGCCGGCCGGCCGGCGAAGTGGGGCGAGAGCTCCCGCAGATAGTGGGCGAAGAGGTCGTCCATGGGCACGGTGACGAGGGACACGCCCAGGTTTGCCGCCACCCGGCGGGCGTCCTCCTCGCTCGCCCGCGCCGTGAAGCGGGAGGGGAGGAAGAGGCAGTGGACGTTGTCGGCGCCCACGGCGTCGCAGGCGATGCAGGCGGTGAGGGCCGAGTCTATGCCGCCCGAGAGCCCCAGGAGGACGCCGCGGAAGCCGTTCTTGCGCACGTAGTCCCGCGTGCCCAGCACGAGGGCGTCGTAGATCTCGGCGGCCGCGTCCGGTTCGGGTTCCTCGGCGCGGGGCGGCAGTGGGGAGCGGGCCGCCGGTGGCAGGCGCTCCAGACGCACCTCCTCGACGGGGAAGGGCTCCACCTCGCGGGCGCGGGCCCGGTCCTTGCGGAGGCGCGGGTCGTGCAGGGCCACGCGGCCCGGCAGGCCCAGGTCCAGGTCGGCCAGGATCAGCTCCTCGGTGAAGGGCCGGCCCCGCAGGAGGGTTTGGCCCGTGGGGCCGACCACCAGGCTCTGGCCGTCAAAGACCAGCTCGTCCTGGCCGCCCACCATGTTGACGTAAACCACGTAGGCACAGTTGTCGGAGGCGCGGGTGGCCAGCATCTTCTCGCGGAAGCGCCCCTTGCGGACATGATAGGGGGAAGCGTTGATGTTGACGATGACGGCGGCGCCGGCCAGCCCCTGGGCCCGGACGGGGCCGGTGGGATACCAGATGTCCTCGCAGATGCCGACGCCGATGCCGGTTTCACCCAGGCGCAGCAGGAGGGCGCGGTCCCCCGCGCGGAAGTAGCGGTCTTCGTCGAAGACGCCGTAGTTGGGCAGGTAGACCTTGCGGGCCGTGGCCGCCCACCGCCCGTCGTGGAGCACGGCGGCGGCGTTGTAGACGTCGGTTTCCCAGTCGAGGAAGCCGACGACGACGGTGAGACCCCGCGAGGCGGCCACCAGGCTCCGCACGGCGTCCAGGTTGTCGCGCAGGAAGGAGGGCTTGAACACCAGGTCCTCGGGGGGATAGCCGGTGACGGCCAGCTCGGGGAAGACGACAAGCTCCGCCCCCTGCCGCCGCGCCTCCTCGAGCCACCGGCGCACGGCGGCCGCGTTGCCCGCGATGTCGCCCACGGTCGGATTGAGCTGCACGAGGGCCACGCGGAGGAAGCCGGCCCCGCCGCCTCTCGCCGCGTCGCCGGCCCCGCCGCCGCCTGCCGCCGCGTCGCCGGGCGCGCCGCCTTCCCTCGCCCCGCAGATCATACCGCGCAGATTCGGTTGCGGGACGCCTTTTTCCTGCCTCAGCGGGGAGCGTTGAAACGGAAGACGGCCGTGAGGCGGCCGCCGCGGTGGCGGAGGGTGGCGGCGGCGCGCCACGGGCCGGCCATGACGAGGATGCCCCTGCCCTCATACACCCCCGGCGCACGCTCCTCCAGGGTGACGCGGTTGGGCCCATGGTCCATGCCGGGCATGGCCAGGTCGAGGGTGGCCGTGGCGCCTGCCAGGGGACGGCCGGTCTCCGCCGCGCGCAGGCGGAAGAGGACCTCGCGCCGGCTGACGGGAGGGGAGGGGTGCGTCTCCAGGGAAAGCTCCGCGCCGCCGGCGCGCACGGCGGTCACGGGGGCGCCCTGGCCGCAGGCGGCCGTCAGGGCCGCCAGGGCGAGGAGGAGAGGCAGGGGGAAAGGGACGCGGCGCACGGGACTAGTCTTTCCTCGGCTCGGCCGCGGATTCACCAGGTGATGAGGGTGCTGTTGCTGACGCGGAAGTGGCCTAGGCGCAGGCCCCATTTCTCGGTGAAGCGCTGGAGGTTTTCGAGATAGAGGTTCCGGCCGCCCAGTTCGGCGGCCAGGCTGCCCATGGTCCGGCTGCCCAGGTGACAAACCACCGCCCGGTGGGTCACCCGGGGGCGGAAGCCGGCCAGGCGCGCCCGGTGGCAGTAGTCCACGTCCTCCCAGGTGCCGCCCTCGAAGCGCTCATCGAAATCGCCCACGCGCTCCCGCACCGCCGGGCTCACCACGAAGCAGCAGCCGTGGAACCCTTCCTCGGTTTCCGCGCCGTGCCGGGCCGCGTGGGCGGCGGCCGCCTCCAGGTAGCCGGCCGGCGGCTCGCCGTCCACCACGTGGGGGCCGGCTATGCCGCTCTCCGGTTGCTCCCGGAGGAAGCCGAGGACGGCCCCGAGCCAGCCGGGCGTGACGAGGACGTCGTTGTTGAGGAAGCAGACGGGCAGGCCCGGCGCGGCCGCGCGGAAGCCCTGATTCCAGGCGCGGGCCACGCCGGCGTTGACCGGATTCCTCAAAACGCGCCACCCCTCGAGGCGGGGGCAGGCCGGGCGAAGGCCGTCCAGGAAGGCGACGGTGCCGTCCCGCGAGCCGTTGTCCACCACGATCAGCTCGTAGGGCGCATCGGTGTGGCGGAAGAGGCTCTCCAGGCACCGCCGGGTGCAGTCCAACTGGTTGTAGACGGGCACCACCACCGTCGCCGCGGGCAAGGCCGGTCCTCCTCTCCGCCCCGTGCCAGGTTATGAGGTGCCTGTCCGCGGTGTGCCGCAGCGCGGCAGCCGGTTCCCGGGCGATCCCGGTCCCCCATCGGCATTTGCCTGTCGTCACATTTGCCGGCTTTCCAAAATGAGATTTATGGTAGAATCGCCATTCGTGGAAGGTGTATTCGAATGAGATATGGGAAAATATTGCCGCCAGACTGGGGCTGCGATATACACGGGTGTTGGCAAAGGAGGCAGGAGAGATGGCAGGGGCAAGGTTAGGTCCAAGGGGGCAAGCTCAGCCGCCAACCGAGGAGGAAGTGCTTGACGCCATCGCTCGCGGGGTCATCCTGGACTGGACTATCGTGCCTCCATATCCCGAGCAAGAGAACAAGCTTGAGGATGAAGAGGACCAAAGTGGCGGCCTCCGTAATGCAGCCGCGTCATGGAAGGGCTGTATTGGGAGAACCTGCCGCCGGAGGACGTTGATCAGGAGATCGGAGCGTCCACGGAGACCGTTGACCGGCGGCGGGACGCGGTGCTGTTGGCGGCGCTGGAGGAGCTAAAGGCGGCCGGTGTGGCGACGTATGCGGGAGGGGAAGGCCATGACGACGGTGGCCGAAAGGCTGGCAGTTGAGCGGCCTTCCACGTGGCAGCGGCTCCTTGCGCGGTGGCCCGCCCTGGTGCGGTGCCTCCCCGTGGACAAGGCCTCCCCCGGCGTAACCCGGCTGGGTTGCAGTTTCCGAGACGTTGGGTTGCAATTTTCTGTCTTATCCCAAGCTTCCTTTGGGCCTTTCCAAACACGTTCCCGGAGTTTGTTTGGAATATGTTTGGAAAAATCCATCGCTTTCTGCCCTGCCCCTCCGGGGTATCAACCCGCAAACCCTTGCGGTTCTAAGCTTTTCATGGTGGGCGGTAGAGGGATCGAACCTCTGGCCTCGTGAATGTGAGTCACGCGCTCTCCCGCTGAGCTAACCGCCCACGCAGAGGATTGCCGTGAAGCACAATCATTTTAGTCGCGCCCCGAGACTGCGTCAAGGACAGATGGTTACCTCTTCCAGCGGGAGGACCTTCAAGCCGCGCCGACGAACGCAAGCGCCGTTCCAGGATTCACTTGACGATGAGGACGGCGCACTCGGCGTGGTCCACAACCTTGTCGGCGGTGGCGCCCAGGAGCCGCCGGCGCAGGGGATGGTGGGGGTGGGTGCCCAGCACGATGAGGTCGGCGCCGACCTCCCGCGCCACGCGCAGGATCTCCTCGCTCGGTTTGCCAAAGGCGAAGTGCTGGCAGGCTACCAGGCCACGGCGGCGCAGCAGGCCGACGGCCTCCTCCAGACGACGGCCGTAGAAAGCCTCCGCTTGCTCGCGGGCCTCGTCCACCTCGGCACGGGTCTCGGCGTACTCCGGCAGGCGCCCCACGGCCACTACGTGCAGTTGGGCCCCGTCGTCCGCGGCCGCCATGTCGGCGGCGCGTTCCAGGGCCCGCCGGGCCCCCTCCGAGCCGTCGAAGCCCACCAGAATGGTTCCGAACACCGCCATCAGGATCGTCCCTCCATCAAGACCCTTCTCTTGGTCCCAGTATACGGCCCGCGGTTCCCGTCTCGGGGAGCCCCGGCGCGGCCTTCCCCTTCCGGGGCGGCGGGGCCGGGACGGCCGGGGCGGTGCCGGTCTCGTGGTCGGAGGGCAGGAAGAAGCGCTGGGCGATGAGGCTGGGTACCACCGCCGTCAGGAGCACGGCCGTCAGGAGGACCGAGTACTGGCCCCGGTCTATGTAACCGTGGGTGAAGCCGTAGAGGGCGGAGATGCTGCCGAAGGTGAGGCCCGTGCTCATCATCAGGGTGGTGTAGGCGTTGACCCGCGGGGGGAAGCGGAAGAGGGCGGCGGCGGGCACCACTCCGGCGAACTTGGCCGCCACCTTGAGGCTCATGAAGAAGAGCACCAGGCCCGCGCTGGCCGCCACGGCGCGCAGGTCCACGAGGCTTCCCGCCTTGAGGAAGTAGAAGGGCGTAAGTAGGGTGAAGGCGGCGGCCCGCATGCGGCCCACCAGGGCGCGCTCGGTCAGCATGGTGTCGGCCATGACCATGCCGACAAGATAGGCGGGCAGGACCCCCTCGCTGCCGGCCTTGACCGCCAGGAGGGCCAGGGCGGCCAGGACGAGGTGGACGAGCTTCGTGTGCGGCTCGCTCACGTGGGCGCGCACCCGCGCGAAAAAGGCCGGTCCCAGGCGGCGCAGGGCCGGCAGGGCGACGGCCAGCACGGCGAGGAAAATCCAGAACCAGCGGTCGAAGCTGGTGAAGAGGAGGCCCAGGGCCACCACGGTGCCGAGGTCGGTGACGAAGCAGGCCGCCAGAATGAGCTTGCCGAGGGGCTTTTCGTTCAGGCCAGTCTCCAGCATGACCGCGTAGACCACGGCCACCGAGGTGGTGGACATGGCGATGCCCGCTATCTGAGCGGCGCGCGGTTCCCATCGGAGGAGGAAGAGGGCGCCGAGCCAGCACGCGAGGAACGGGAGGAAGAAGGAGGCCAGACCGATGGCCAGGCTGGCGCGCCAGTGGCGGCGGAGGACCTCCGTCTCCAGCTCGGCCCCGGCCAGGAAGGTGAGGACGAGAGCGCCGAAGGAGGCCAGGAAGTTGACCCACGGGGTGACGGGGGGATGGACGGTGTTGCCGGCCGCGATGCCCACCAGGATCTCGGCCAGAGCCACGGACAGGCCCAGGCGCAGGGAGACGAGGCTGGCCGTCAGGGCCAGGAGGAGCCACAGGGTGAGTTCGCGCCAGAGCTGATCCACGCGGGACGCCCCCCGGAAACCGATGCCGCCTTAAGGCGCCATCAGCTCCGGGGCAGGAAGAGCCTCTAACGGAGCGGTTTGCGGGCGAACCTGCGGCCCGCGGGAGGACACCATCTCCCGTCGGCTTTCCTTTTTAGCACGACGACATGGGTTTAGCACGACGACCCGGGGGCCGTCAACACAGACCACCGGCTGGCCAGGATACGGACGCGGCGGCCGCGCCAGATTAGGCCGGGGGCGGGAGCTTGGATTACCTCCTCTCTTTCAGTCTCGGGCTCATCTCCTCCCTGCATTGCCTGGGGATGTGCGGCGGTTTCGCCGCGTCGGCCGCCCTGGGCTGGGACCTGGTGCCTTACCACCTGGGCCGGCTGGCCGTGTACGCGGGGCGAGGGGCGTTCATGGGGGCGGTCGGCTCCTTCGTGACGGCGGCCGGGAGGCTGGCCGGCTGGCAGGGGCTGGCGGCCAGCCTGGCCGGGGCGCTGATGATGGCGTGGGCCGTGGCCTACTTTCGGGGCCGCAATCTCTTCCTCCCGGTGGGATTTGTGCGGCGACGTCCCGGGCGGCCGCTTTTGCGCGTCGGGGGCGGTCTCAGGGCGGCGTCGCGGCATCGAACGGCGGGCGGCGCGGTCGCCGCCGGAGGCTTCCTCGCGGGCGGAGACAGGGCGGCGCCGGCGGCGGGCGGGGTGGTGGCGGCGGGCGAGCCCCGCGCCAGGGTGAAATCAGCGGCGCGGGACGCTCTCGGTGGGGCGAAGCGGGGCGCCCTGCGGGCCGCGGGGCTGGGGGCGCTCCTCGGCTTCATGCCCTGCGGCCTTCTTGCCACCATGGAGATCAAGGCGGCGGGCACCGGCGCGGCGGGGAGCGGCCTCCTCGTCATGCTGACCTTCGGTGCCGGAACGCTGCCGGGGCTGACGGCGTGGGGGGCTGCGGCCGCCCTCGGGTTCCGCCTCCGGCGGGGGCGCCTGGAGAGGCTGGGTGCGGCCTTGGTGGGCGGGGCCGGCCTCCTCTCCCTTTTGCGGGGGCTGGCGGAGACCGGCCTCATCCCTCATGTCCATCCCTGGCTTTGGTGAAGCCGCCGGGCGGGGCACCGGCGTGCGGACTCGCGGCAGGCCGCGGGGAGAGGTGTCAGGCCGCGGGCCGACGGGTCGGGCCCGAGGCGCGCCCCGCGCCTCCCCGGGTTCGCAGGTTCCGTTAGGGACGCGGGGCGAAGGCCGCACGGGTGCCGCCCGCCCCCGCGGCCGCTCCGGCTCGCTCGGCGAAGCGCTCCGGTACAGCGTCGAAGGCTCCCTTGCAGATGGGGCAGCAGAACTGGAACTCGCGTCCCTGGTAGGAACTGCGCAGGCGTGGGTTGGCCTCGTTGATCTCGAAGGTGCACACGGCGCAGTTGGCCATCTCGGTCACCTCCTTCCGCGGAAAGGCATTTTGGCCCGGACACGGCCCTTGCGGCCGCGCCGTCCGGCGCCTAATGTGCGCCACGACCCGCGTGGCCATGACGAAGGCGCGCGCCGCCGGTCCGGGCGTCGCCGCAACGGGGGACGGGGGGCGCACGGCCGGTGGGCGAGCAGTATAACCTGTAACCGGCGTCGGGTTGCATAATGCACGGCGCGGCGCCCGGCGCGCCTTCCGCCCCGTTGGTACGGGCATCCCCTCGCCCAACCGAGCGCGCCAAGGAGGCCGGGAATGCCGGCACCGGTGGAGCCCGTGATACCCATAGCCAGACCGCTCCTGGGCGAGGCTGAGAGAGAGCGGGTGCTGGCGGTTCTGGCCTCGGGCCGGCTGGCGGCGGGGCCGGAGGTCCGCTCATTCGAGGAAGCCTTCGCCGACTACGTGGGGGCGCGCTACGCCGTGGCCACCTCTTCGGGCACGGCGGCGCTCCTGGCGGCGGTGACGGCCCTGGGGATCGGAGCGGGTGACCGGGTCTTCGTGAGCCCCCTAACCTTCGCCGCAACGGTGAACGTCCTTCTTTTCGCCGGGGCCGTGCCCGTGTGGGTGGACGTGGACCCCGTCACCTTCAACCTGGACCCGCGGGCCCTGGAGCGGGCCGTGGCCGAGCAGGGAGGCGGGCGGGCCGTGGTGGTGGTGCATCTCTACGGGTTGCCGGCCGCCATGGACGGCATCATGGCGGTGGCCCGGGCGCACGGCCTGACCATCCTCGAGGACTGCTGCCAGGCACCGGGTGCCGCCGTGGGCGGGCGGCGCGTGGGCACCTTCGGCCGGGCGGCCGTCTTCAGCTTTTATGCCACCAAGAACCTAACTACCGGCGAGGGGGGCGCCCTTGTCACCGACGACGGCGAGGTGGCGGAACGGGCGCGCCGCTTCATCAACCACGGCCAGCGTGACCGGTACCTGCACGAGGAGCCGGGTTTGAACCTCCGCATGGGGGAGATCCAGGCCGCCCTGGGCCTGGCGCAGCTGGCGCGGCTCGAGGAGCGCAACGAGGCGCGGCGGGCCAATGCGCGCTTTTACGACGGCGTCATTGCTCATCCCGCCGTGAGGAAGCCGGCGGAGCCGCCGGGCTTCCGGCACGTGTACCACCTCTACACGGTGCGGGTGGCGGACCGGGATGGCTTCCTGGCGCACATGGCACGGCGGGGAGTGGAGTGCGCCGTCCACTACCCCCGCACCGTGGCGGAGCAGCCCCTCTACCGGCGGGTTCCCACCCTGGGCGGTCCTTGTCCCGAGGCGGAGCGGGCGGCCCGCGAGGTGGTCTCGCTGCCCGTCCACCCCGGCCTCACGGCAAGGGACCTGGAGACGGTGGCCGCGGCCGTCAACGCCTTTGTCCCCGGCGGCGGCCGTGCTGCGGAAACGGGGGGGTGACCCCGTTGGAGGAGACCGGCCCGTGCGTGCACCCCACGGCGGAGGTGTCGCCCCTGGCGCGGGTGGGGGAGGGGACGCGCATCTGGCACCAGGCCCAGGTGCGGGAAGGGGCGGTGGTGGGCCGTGACTGCGTCCTGGGCAAGGGGGTCTACGTGGACCGCGACGTTGTCATCGGTGACCGGGTCAAGCTGCAGAACGGCGTTTTCGTCTACCGGGGGGTGGTCTTGGAGGATGACGTTTTCGTGGGGCCGGGTGCCACCTTCACCAATGACCGCTACCCGCGGGCCTCGTCCCCGGGATGGCAACCGGTGCCGACCCGCGTGTGCCGGGGCGCTTCCATTGGCGCCAACGCTACCATCGTGTGCGGTGTGACGGTGGGGGAGCACGCCCTGGTGGGGGCGGGCGCCGTGGTTACGCGGGATGTGCCGCCCCGGGCGCTGGTGGTTGGGAATCCGGCCCGCGTGGTGGGAACGGTGGGGGAGGACGGGCGTCCCCTGCGGGGGGCAGGGGCGGCGGTGGCGGTGCGCCCGGGGCGGCTGCGGGTGGCCGTGGTGGGGGTGGGCAACATGGGCCGGAACCACGCCCGCGTGCTGGCCTCCCTCGGGGGCGAGGCGGTGCTGGCGGCCGTGGCGGACGTGGACGAGGCGGCCAGGGACGAGGCGGCCCGCCGCTATGGGGTGCCGGCCGCCGCCGACCCGCGCCAGGTCCTGCCACTGGCCGACGCGGTGGTGGTGGCGGTGCCGACGTCGGCGCACGTGGAGGTGGCCCTGGCCTGCCTAGAGGCGGGGCGGCATGTGCTGCTGGAGAAGCCTCTGGCGCCCACGGCGTCCGAGGCGGAGAAGGTGGCGCGGGCCGCGGCGGCGCGGAGGCTCGTTCTCCTTCCCGGCCACGTGGAGCGTTTCAACCCGGCGGTGGTGGAGCTCGGCCGCGCCCTGGCGTCGGCCGGGCGGATCATCGCCTTCCACGCGCGGCGGCTGAGCCCTTTTGGGGAACGCTCGGCCGACACCGACGTGGTGGCCGACCTTATGCTCCACGACCTGGACCTGGCCCTTTGGTTCCTGGGCCGCCGGGTGGGGGCGCGGGCGGGAGGCGGCGACGCGGCGGCAGCCGAGCCGTTCCCGCCGGGCGCGGCCGGGGTGGGGGAGGCCGCCGCCTGCCAGGGCTGCGGTGTGGCCGTGCGCTCGGCCGCCTTGGACTACGCCGCGGCGACCGTGGTTTTCCGGAGCGGGTGCCTGGCCACCTTCCTGGCGAGCCGGGTGAGCCAGGACAAGGTGCGCCAGATCGAGGTGACGGCGGAGGGAGCCTATCTACACCTGGATCTCCTGGACCGGCGGCTCACGGTGACGCGGGCCGCCACGGCGCGGCAGGAGGGAGGTGTGTACCGCCAGGAATGCCGCACGGAGAGAGTCTCGGTGCCCAACGCCGAGCCCCTGGCCCTGGAGCTGGCCCACTTTGCGCGCTGCTGCCTAGGGCGCGAGCGGCCCCTCGTCTCGCCGGAGGAGGCGGTGGCGGCGTTGCGCCTGGTGGAGGAGGTGCGCCGGGCCTGCTCCCTCACCTTGTCCCAGGCGGGCACATAGATTGGAGCCGGCCACACCTTGCGGCGGCAGGCCGGTGCAGCGCCCCGGTGCTGCACGCCGGTGGGCACGTATCTGGACCTGCCGCAGGGGATCACCGCGTTTGCCGGAGGGACGGGTGGTGAGTCATGGCGCGCGTATCGGCCCTCTTCATCGTCAAGAACGAGGAGGAGTACTTTCCATTCTCCCTGCGGGCCGTCCACGAGGCCGTGGACGAGGTGGTGGTGGTGGACAACGGCTCGGCCGACAGCACCCCCGCCATCGCCCGGCGCTTCCCCAAGGTCAAGCTCCTTTTCTCGGACGCGGACGACTTCTCCGCCCTGTGGAACCACGGCCTGGCACAGGTGACGGGCGACTGGTTTCTCTTCCTGGCGGCGGACGAGGTGTTTTACCCCGATCTCAAGGAAGCCCTGCCCCGCCTCTGCGCCCGGGGCGACGTGGACGCGTACACGTGCTGGTTCTACCACCTGATGCGGTCCTACTGGTACGTCCAGAACTCCTCCGACCGGGACGGGCTCTTCTACCGTGTCTTCCTCGTGCGGCGGGTGCCCGGCGTCCACTTTGAGGGGCGGGTGCACGAGCGCCTGGTGGGGGTGGGGCCGCGGGTCGAGGACTCGGGGCTCCACTACGTCCACTACGGCTACGCCAAGCCCCAGCGGGACGTCTTCCGCCGCTGGGTCCACTATGCCCGCCTCGAGGGGATCGAGCACATCTACGACGGGCGCGATCCGGACCACATTCTGGATGACCGACCCCTCAACCCTTTCACGAGGGGGCATCCTCCTGTCATCGCCGACTACGTGGAGCAAAAGGCGGCCCTCCTCGCCCGGCACGATCCCCTCTTTCGCAAGCCCGGGGTGTGACCCGGAACCGGCGCCGCCAGCCCGTCACGGCCGGAGCGAAGGCGGAGGGGCGACGCCGCCCTGAAAGCGCGGAGTGATGCAGAGAGGCGCGGAGAAGCACGGACGACGGTGGCGACGCCGGGCTATTTCAGAAGGATGGCCACCACGAGGGCCGTGACGCCGCTGGCCCAGAAGGCGAAGGCCCATTTGATGAGGCGGGCCTCGGTGCGGCTCACCTTGCTCTCGATCTCGGCGCGCAACTCGCCGCGCACCAGGCCGAGCTCGCCGCGCAGCAGGCCGATTTCGGCGCGCAGCTCCGTAGTGGCCCGGTCGAGCTTGGCCTCAAGTGCGGTGGCGGTGTGGTCCAGCCTCGCCTCGAGCGCTGCGATGGCTCGATCGAGTTTGGCCTCGAGCGCGGTGGCGGTATGGTCCAGCCTCGCCTCGAGCGCGGTGGCGGTCTGTTCCAGCCTCGCCTCGAGCGCGGTGGCGGTCTGTTCCAGCCTCGCCCCAAGCGCTGCGATGGCCCGGTCGAGCCTGGCCTCGAGCCCGGTAGTGGTTTGGTCGAGCCTTGCCTCGAGCGCGGCGTTGTTCTGGTCCAGGCTGGCCTGGAACGCGGCGAACTTTTGGTCCATGTGGTCCAGGATGCGGTCCTGGCTGGCGCCCAAAACGGAGTTGAGCACCTCGATCAGGTCGCGGGAGGCAGCCTCGCCGAGGACCGCGCGCACGCTCTCGGGCAGAAGGATGATCGGCACGTCGCTCACGCTCTCACCTCCCATGCTACCATTTGCCCCAGCGGCTGGTACATGGCGTGATAGTGTAAGTCTACCAAATTGTGTTATTCCTTGCAAGGGGCGAGGTGGGCATCCAAGGCGGCCTTTGGCGTCGGGAGGTAGGGGGCCCTTCGTTGCCGAAACAGGCCCAACAAAGGTGGCGGGGTGTTGCGTCCGCGCGCCGGGCTGGGGGGATGGGGGGATGACGGTAAATGGGGCGGGGTGAGGGAGAAAGCGCAAGGGCGGCTGCCGGGGGACCGGCCGAAGTTGCCTTGGTGCCGCCGGGACCGATTCTGGCCGTGGAGCCTGGAGGCTCTTTGCGCCTGGGACCGACGCTGCCCGGCCAACTACCGTCCGGCTTGGAGGTTTACCGGCCCCTGCTGGCGCGGCTGGCGGAGGGTAAGCCGGCGGTCGAGGAGGATTCCCTGCTGGCTGACGCGGCCGTGGAGATTCTGGCCCGGCCGGGCTTTGACGTGCTCGTCTCCCTCCCCCGCCTCCGTTTCGAGCCATACCCCCACCAGCTGGACGCGGCCGCCACCGTGTTGCGGCGCATGAGGGGACGGGCCATCCTGGCCGACGAGGTGGGTCTCGGCAAGACCATCGAGGCTGGGCTTGTGATGGCGGAGCTCTTCCAGCGGCGGCTTGCCACGCGGGTGCTGATCCTGGTGCCGGTGGGCCTGGTTCAGCAGTGGGCCGAGGAACTGGACCGCAAGTTTGCCCTGCCGGTGCTGGTGCAGGGGACGCCGGCATGGGAGCGCACCCCGCGTCCCTGGGAGGCGCCCCTCCTCCTTCTCTCGCTGGCAACGGCCCGGCGGGACCCCCTGCGCAGCCGCCTCGCCGAGATACCCTGGGACTTGGTGGTCGTGGATGAGGCTCACCGTCTCAAGAATCCGCAGAGCGCCTCGGCGCGCCTCGTCAAGGCGTTGCGTTCGCGCTACCTCCTTCTTCTCACCGCCACGCCGGTGGAGAACAGGTTGGATGACCTCTATCAGCTCGTGAACCTGGTCCGCCCCGGCTTCCTCGGGACCCCCACGGAGTTTCGCGCCCGTCACGGCGCCGGGCGGGCCGGCCGCGAGGCCCGTGGCGGCATGGTCGGCCGAACAGAAGGTGACGACGCCTCCCGTACCGGGGTGCCCGGCCCCGAGGCCGGTGGGGCGCGGGGCGGGATAGCCAACCTGGAGCTGCTGCAGGCGCGCATGCGGGAGGTGATGGTGCGGCACCGGCGGAGCGAGGTAGCCTTAATGCTGCCCCGGCGCTTGGCCCAGACGCGGCGCCTCACCCCGCAGCGCGCCGAGGCCGACCTGTACGCTCTGGTGTCGCAGCGGGTGCGCCGCGAGGCGCGGGGGGCTTCGCCGGCGGCGGCCATGACGTTGCGGACCTTGCAGCGGATGGCCGGGTCGAGCCCGCGGGCGCTGGCCGCCGGCCTGCGGCGGGCCGGCTGGGCCGACCTGGCCTCGCTGGCGGAGGCGGCGCCCCGGCCGGAAAAGGCCCAGGCGCTCATCGCCATTCTGGAGCGCCACCGGTCGCGGGGGGAAAAAGTCGTCGTGTTCACGGCCTTCCGCGAGACCCTCGGCTTCCTGGCGGACCTGGTGGAGGAAGCCGGCTTCCCCGCCGCCGTCTATCACGGGAGCCTGAGCCGCCGCGACAAGGACGCCGCCATCCGCGCCTTCGAAGGGGAGATCCCGGTGCTGCTCACCACCGAGGCCTCCGGGGAGGGGCGCAACCTGCAGTTCTGTCACGTCATGGTCAACTTCGACCTGCCGTGGAACCCCATGCAGATCGAGCAGCGCCTGGGGCGCATCCACCGCATCGGCCAAGAGCACGACGTGCTCCTCACCAACCTGGTCAACGGGGGCACGGTGGAGGAGGAGATCCTCCGGGTGCTGGAGGCCAGGATCAACCTCTTCGAGCTGGTGGTGGGCGAGCTGGACATGATCCTGGGTCGCGTGGAGGACGATTTCGACTTCGAGACCTTTGTTTTCCGGTCCTTTGTGGAGAGCCAGGACGAGGATGAGTTCCGCCGACGGCTCGAGGAGTTTGGGGAGGAGCTGGCGGAAGCCCGGCGGAGCTACGTGGAGAGCCGGGCCCGCAACGACCTGCTGGTGGCGGACGGGCGGCCGGCATGAAGGGGACGGGGCTCTTGCACCAGGGGATGGGGCTGTTGCAGCGGGAGCCGGGCCTGCGCTTTTGGCTCGACTACGTGACGCGGGAGGGCGCCCTGGTCGAGGTAGGGGAGGACCAGGCCCTCGTTATCCTACCAGAGGGTCTACAGAGAGCCTTCGGGTTGGGGGAGGAGGTGCGCGTGACGGCGGACCCGGAGGTGGCGGCTGAGGAGGATGCCCTCCTCCTCATCCCGGGACATCCGCTCCTGGACGAGGCGGCGGAGCGGGTTCTCGCCGCGGGCGACGTCGGCCACGGTTTCCTCCCCTGGCCCTCCCGCCGGTCCCCCGAGGCGGCCTCCCTCCTCGAACGAGCCCGTTCTGAGTTCCCCGTGGAGCACGGCCGCCTGGACGCCGCCGGCCCGCCCCAGGCCGGCTATGCTCCCATCCTGCGCGTCGGCGCCATGGTGACATATACGGCGGCCGACAGGTTCCAGGAGCGGGAGGAGGTCTGGGTGGACGGCCGGAGTGGCCTGCCTCTGCCGGAATCTGTCCGGCGCCAGCTTGGCTCCTTGGCAATGCTGCCTGCCGCCGAGACTGCCCACCAGGTCCTGGCCCCGGACTGGGTGGCGGCCCTGGAAGGCGCCGTGGTCGCCCTGGCGGCCCGCGCGGCGGCGCGGGCCGAGGCCATCGCCCGCCAGAGCCGGGGTGCTCGCGACGAGGAGATGGCGCGGGCGGAGGCGTACTACACCGAGGTCCTGGCCTCCCTGGAGCAACGCCGCGAGGCGGCGGCGGAGGAACGGCGCGAGCTCCTGGCGGCGCGGGCGGAGGCCGCCCGCCTCGAGCGAGAACGTCGTCTGGAGGAAATCGAGGAGAAGTTTCGCGTCCGGCAGGAGGTCAGGCTCTTCCGGGTCCAGCTCCTGTTGGTCCCTTCGCTTTGGTTGCCGGTGCACGTCCGGCGCGGGGGGCGCCTCTACCCGCTTATCTTGACGTGGTTCCTGGTCGGTGCCGCCTTTGCCGGGGTGCGCTGTCCGGAGTGCGGAGCGGCCGAAAGGCTGGTGGCCGGGCGCCAGCGGCTCGGTTGCGTCCGCTGCCTCGCTGCGTCTCCTGCCGCCGCCGCGCCGCCGTCCCGCGAGCAGCATGGGGCCCTCGCGGCTTCGCCCCCGTCCGACGGCCCCCGTGGCGCACCGGTCTGCCCGGCCGGCGAACCCGTCCGCCCGGGAGGCGAACCTGTCCGCCCGAGTGGTGAACCCCGCCGCGCGGCGGACGAATCCCGCCGCCCGAGTGGTGAACCCGGCCGCGCGCCGGGCGAACCCCGGCGCCTGGGAGATGATCCCGATCTGCCGCGGGGCAAAGGGGCCGAGCAGCCGCCCGGTTTGGATCTCTTGGCGTCCTTGCGGGCGCTGGAGGCCCGTGCCCGCAAGACGGGTGCCAAGGTGGCCTTCGACTTTTGGCAGCGGACCGCCGAGGGGCGGCGTTGGCCGGCTGGCAAGGTTCCTCCCCGCTCACCCCTGGATGTCCTCTATGAGCTCTTCGGGCCCGCGGGTCCCTTGCTCGCCGTGGGGCTTCCGCCGAGCGCTATTCCGGAAATGGTCACCGCCATTACCATCTTCCTTCCGGATAGGGGGCTTGCCGGCGCCACCACCGGCAAGTTGAAAATGGGGCGGGAGGAATACCCCTACACTCTCCTCTGGCACGAGGAAGGGGGCAAGGTGATGGTCAACGAGGTTCTGCCCTATCCTCGCTGTGCCGGGCTCCTTCCAAGTTCGGCGGACAGGCTGCACCCCGGCGCCGCGACCCGCCTTTTCGCGGGGGCGCCCCGTCCCGCCGGACCCCTGGATGCCGTCAGTGCCGCCCTGTGGGAGAGAGAGGTTCCCGTCCGCGGCCTGCCCTTTGCCGTGCGGTGTCTGGCCGCGTGGCGGCGGTGGGCCGTGCGTGCGGGGAGCGACGATTTGGCGATGGCCGCTGCCGTCGCCAGCCTGGTCGCAAGGGAATCGGGTCTGAGGTTGCCGCGGGCCGCCCTGGCCGCAGCCTATGGGGTGCAGGAGCGGCAGGTGCGGGAAGCGTGCCGTCGCCTCCAGTCCGCTCCTCACTTGATCCTACCTGCGGACATAGATTGAAGCCGGCGGCGCCGGCCGCCGGCCGGCGCCGGCCCGAGGCCGGTGGCGGGGCGGCGGCGGTGCGCGGCGCCGGGAGGCCCGGACGGCTTCATGGACGTTACCATCGTCGGCCCCGTGTGGGACGCGTCGGGCTATGCCTATCACACGCGGACCCACGCTCTCTGGCTGAGGCGCCTCGGCGTGCGCGTGAGCCTGCGGCCGTATCCGTGGGGTTCGGCGCTCCCGGAGCTGGACCGGGAGACGGAGGCCGCCCTGCGAGCCATGGCGGCCACGCCGGAGGGGCGCGGCCCCGTCGTCTACATCACGGTGGCCAACGCCTTCCGGCGCGAGCCGGGCCGGCCCACCGTGGGCTACACCATGCTGGAGACGGACCGCATCCCGCCCTTCTGGGTGGAGCTCTGCAACCAGATGGACGAGGTGTGGGTCCCGACCGAGTTCAACCGCCGCACCTTCACGGAGAGCGGGGTGACGCCGGACCGGCTGCACGTGGTGCCTCTGGGCTGCGACCCCGGGGCCTTTCACCCCGGCGCGCCGCCCCTGCCCTTGCCGGGACGGCGGGGGTTCAACTTTCTCGCCAACTGCGAGTGGATCCCGCGCAAGGGGTGCGACATCCTCCTCCGCGCCTACTTCCAGGAGTTCCGGTGGGAGGAGGACGTGTGCCTGGTGCTCAAAACCTACGACAACTCGGCTTATGACCCGCGTGGCGCCGGCATCCGCCGGGAGGTCCTGCGCCTGGCGGCCGAAAGCGGCAACCCCCGCCCGCCGGCCGTGGCCCTGGTACCCTCCATCCTGCCGGCGGCGCGGCTTCCCTCTCTCTACACGGCGGCGGACTGCTACGTCCTGCCGAGCCGGGGGGAGGGCTGGAACCACCCGGCCCTGGAGGCGGCCGCCTGCGAGCGCCCGGCCATCCTCACCAATTGGTCGGCGCACCCGGAACTCTTCAACGACCGCAACTGCTACCTGATCCCCATCGAGGGGCTGGAGCCGGTGCCGCGGGTGGGGGTCCCCAACGACCGGGTGTACGCGGGGTCCCGCTGGGCCGTGCCGAGCCTGACGGAGACGCGGCGCCTCATGCGTCACGTGTTCACCCACCGGCAGGAAGCCCGTTGGCGGGGGGTGCTGGCACGGCGGGAGGTGGCGCTGGCCAACACGTGGGAGAGGAGCGCGCGCATCTTCCTGAGCCGGCTGGCGCGGTGGTGTTGAGGGTCGCCCGCGGGGCGGAGCGGCCCGGGCGCCGGGGGTGGCTTGGCGGGCCGGCGGGGGGAGGAGGCGGGGGGTGGCCCCCGGGGATCGGCGCGGCGCGGGCGGCGGGGATGCTGCATATCCTGTCCGCGGCGTGAGACGAGCCCGCGGGGGGGACGGCGCGTGGGGGACGAGGGCTGGGTGGGGCCTGGCGGCGGCGCGGCCGGCGGAATCGGCCGGACGGTCGGCCGGCGAGAGGGCGGCCGGGTGGGGGTTCTCCTCACCACTTTCAACTTCGTAGAAAAGACGCGGCGGTGCCTGGAGAGCTTTGCCCGCGCCACGGGCCATCCCCACCGGCTCCTGGTGGTGGACAATGCCTCCGGCGACGGCACCCAGGCCTACGTACGCTCCCTGGGTATCGAACTCCTTGCGAACCCAAAGCCGGTTGACCTGACGGTGGCGCTCAACCAGGGGCTGCGGCGGCTCTTGGCCGACGCCGGCGTGAGCCACGTGGCCTGGATCCACAACGACATGCTCTTTTTCCGGGGATGGCTCGAGGGGCTGGTGGCGGTCGTCGAGGGACGGCCGGAGATCGGCAAGCTGGCGCCCTGGAACGTGAGCGGCGACCCGGCCGGCTACGACGACGCCTGGGCGGCGCGGTTCATGGCCGCGCACCGCCACGAGTTCATCCCCGGCAACAACTGCCCCTGGATCATGCGGCGCCAGGTGGTGGAACGGGTTGGCCTCTTCGATGAGCGCTTCCTCCGGTGCGGCGGATGGGAGGACTGGGATTACAACAACCGGGTGGTGGACGCCGGCTTTCTGGTGGGGACCACGGGTGCGAGCGTGGTGTGGCACGAGGGCATGGGGACGCGGAACCACGTGGACAACCGGGAGGCGTGCGCTCACAACGCCGCCGTCTATGTGGCCAAGTGGGGCGGGCGGCAGCCCGTTTGAGATGAGGACGAATCCCGCCGCGCAGACGCTGCCAGGGGGCGGCGGCGACGCTGCCAAGGCGGCGGGCATCGCGCTGCGCCCCGAGGGGGGACGAGGGTGTGCGATTGGGTTTGGCGGTGAGCTCATGGGGCGGGCGGTGCGGCGTGGCCGAGACGAGCCGCTCTCTGGCCGTGGCCCTAAAGCGGCTGGGGGAACGGGTAACGGTTCTGCCGGCTTTGCCCCGGCGGGCGGCGGAGCAGGCCCTGGGTCTCGGGCTGGACCTGGTCCACTTTCAGTATGAGTACAACCTGTGCGATGCCGCCGAGCTGGCGGACGCCGTGGCCGCCCTGGGCCGGCACGGGGTGGCGGCGGCGGTGACCGTGCATGCGTGGGATCCCAGCGCCCGGTACGCCAACGCCATCCTGCGCGAGCGGCTTCCCCGGTTGATCGTCACCCTGCCGGCGGTGCGGGATGCCATGGCGGGGGCTGGTTTTGACCCCGGTCGGCTGGCGGTCATCCCCCTGGGGGTGCCGCGGCATCCACTGCCCCCCCGGAGCGAGGCGCGGGCGGCCCTGGGGCTGGGCGGCGAGCCAGCCGTCGGCTTCTTCGGCTTTTTCCACCGGCACAAGGGGCTAGGCAATCTGGCCCTGGCGGCCCGGCTGCTGCGGGGGCGTTTTCCGGGCCTGCGCTGTTTCCTCTTCGCCGGCGCGGCTCCCAACGAGGGTTCCAGGGCGGCGCGGGAGGAGTTTCACGCCTTTTGCTCGGCGCACGGGCTGTGGGATGCGGTGACGGTGCGGGACGGCTTCCCCCCGGAAGCCGAGGTGGTGCGCTGGCTGCACGCCATGGACGTGAACGTGCTGCCCTACGCGGAGCTGCCCGGCCTGCAGGCCTCGGCGGCCGTGCGCACGCTGCTGGCGGCCCGCCGGCCCACCGTGGTGACGGCCACCTCCCACTTCTCCGACCTGGGGGACGAGGTCAAGAGGATCGGCGACAACGCCCCCGACCGCATCGCCGCCGCCGTGACGGAGGTCTTGGAGAACCAGGAGCTGGCGGAGCGACTGGTGGAAAGGGCGGCCGCGGCCGCCGCGCACCTCTCCTGGGACCGGGTGGCCGAGGCGCACCGGGCCTATTACGCGGCCCTGCCGGGCGGGCGGCGATGAGGGCAGAGGCCAAGGCGGGCGGTCGGAGATGACGGCCAAGGTAGGCGGTGGGGGATGAGGGCGAAACCGGGCGGACGGCCGCTGCGCGTGGGCCTCCTGACGACGTGGAACGAGCGGTGCGGGGTTTCGGAGTACAGCCGGGCCCTGGCGGGTGCCCTGCGGGCGCGGGGTCATGCCGTGGCGGTGCTGGCCAATCACCCCGCCAACCCGGTACCGTGGGCCGGTGCGGTCGGGAGCGAGCGGGGCGTCCACCGCTTCTTTTACACCGGCTGGCACCGGGAGCGGGGCGCCGACGCCGGCCTGGCGCCGCGCGTGGCGGAGGAGCTGCGCCTGGACCTGGTCCACCTCCAGTACCAGAACTTCATCTACCCGGCCGACGTGCTGCCCGTCCTGGACCTCCTGGCGGACCGCGTGCCGCTGGTGGCCACCTTCCACGACGCCGGCGTCCCGCCGGAGTTCCCGCGGCACCGGGTAACCCGCGCCATCGTCCACAACGCCGTCACGGCGCGGATGCTGGCGTGGCCCGGGGCGGCCGTCGTGCCCATCGGAATCCACGAGGTGCCGGCCCCGCCGGTGGAGGAGGCGCGGCGCCGGCTGGGCGTGTCCTCCCGGCCCGTCCTCTGCTCGCTGGGCCTCGGCCGGACCGATTACCGCGCCGTCCTGGCCGCCCTGGGCCGGGTTGTGCCGCGGTACCCGGACCTCCTCTGGGTGGTCCTGGGGCCCGAGGGCTACACGGACGCGGTCAGCGTGGCCGCGGCTGCGGCGGGACTGGCGCGCCACCTGCGCCCCCTCGGGGGGTTTCACCCGCTGCCGGTGCTCTTCGCTTGGCTGCACGCCGCGGACATCTCTCTCTTTTATTTTCCGGAAACGGGTATCGAGGGAGTGTCCTCTAGCTCGGCCCGGCTGGGAATCGCCGGCCGCCGGCCGGTGGTGGCCAGCGACGTGGGTTGGCTGGGCGACCTGCCGGCGGAGCTTAAAGTCCCGCCCGGCGACCCCGAGGCCCTGAGTCATCGCCTTTTCCGCCTGCTGGAGGATCCCGGCTTCCGCCAACGGGTGCTGGCCCGGCAGGAGGAGCTGATCCGCCACCAGGGCTGGAGCCGGGCGGCGGCGCGGCACGAGGAGATCTACCGCGAGACCCTGGCCCGGGCGGGATGAGACCACGACGAGCGCACGGGTCACCGCAGTGAGTGCCGGCGGACGAGGACGAACCCTGCCGGTGTTCTCTCACCCCTGCCGCACGGGCCGACGCGCGGGGAGCCCCTCAGGATGGGGGTTCCCTGCGCGCCGTCCGCCTCTTGCCGTCACGGATCCAGGGGCAGTTCACCGCCCTCACCCACACCGACGATCCAGGTCTGCGCGTCCACGGGGAGAATGACGTTGATGTCGTTATAGTGGCCCGAGATGAGTCGGTTTGTGGTATCCACGAAGACCACGGTGACGTTGCTATCCGCCGGCGTGGCCCCCAGCCGGGCCGCCAGGGCGCCATCCACGCCGTTGCTGCGGATCTGCGTGCCGGGCTGGATCTTGTTGAGGTCAATGGCGGCCATTTCCCTCACCCCCTTTCCCCAGCGTGTGTCCGGACCGCCCGTCGGCTTCCGGCTCTTCCCGGCCTGCCGCGGCCCCCGTCTTGTCCGCCCTGGTACAAGCTATGCGGCCTTGTCCACGGAGGTGCCTGAAAAGGAGCCGAAATCGAGCCCTCCCGCCTACCCGGGTGGACAAGCTTGCCCTTACCTGCATTTTTTCCACCCCCATGGACAGCGGAGGTGGGGGAAAATTTGCTGCAAGTGAAGCGCGAGCGGGGGTGGGAGGTTGTATTAATAGGCATCCATGGTAGTGATTGGTTGTCAAAGGGGTGATTTTCAGTCTAAGGAGGGGGGCGGCCGTGTTCGCAAGGGGCGGTCAGTGGTTTTAGTGGCAGAAATTCCACCTCCAAGCTGTGCGAGGCTGGTGGAAAAATTACCGGAAGCCCCGTTGTCCACGCCCCAGGGTGTGAAGATGTAGAGCGTGCGGTCCGCCCGGCGGGGAACGGCCTCGCTCTTGTGCCGCCCTCACTTAGAGTTGGGCCCAGAACTGGTCCCACGGTTGAGCGGGTACATAGGCTGGTGACGGGAAAGGGCCTCTTGGCGCGGCGGCGGAAGGGCGGCGCCGGGGCCGCGCGGAGGGTGGGCCGGGATGCCCAACATCAACTGGCCCATAGAAATTGCCGACTTTAAACTGCGGGTTGTCTCGAACCCCTATCTCTACCTTATTGCCGAAGGGAAGATCCCCGCTCATGAGGTGGGCATAATCCTCGGGGAACGGATAAACATCGCCACCGCCACCTTTGAAGCCCTCGATTCGGGCTTCGGCGCGGAGCCGCATACGCCCTCGGGAGCCCGCGTCGTCTCCTCGTCAAGCGCCGACACCGGCACGGGCACGGGCGCCCAGAAGGTGCATCTAATCTACCTTGACGCCAACTGGGTGGAAAAGTCCGAGGTGGCGACCCTGAACGGCACGACACCCGTGGCCCTGGCGGCCACGGATATCGTGCACATCCAGCACTTCGAGGTCATCCAGGTCGGAAGCGGCGGCTTCGCCGCGGGGAACGTGGACCTGCAAAACCCGACGGGGACGGCCACCTGGGCGCGCATCGCCGCAGGGACCAACGTCTACTTCAACTGCCGCTATCATGTTCCCGCGGGGCATCGGCTCTTCATCGTCGAATGGACGGCCAGCGCCTTCAACGGCTCCGTCAAGTTCCACCTGGACGCCGAGCATGCCCACGCCGGCGGTGGCATGACCTTTCACACCATGGACATGGTCATGGTGGAGAGGGGGGCGACCAACCCCCAGCTTCTGACACCGATCGTGGTGAAGGAAAAGTCCCACATCCAGGTGCTGGGCAGGGCCAAGTCCGCCGGCACCGACGCCACGGCCCGCGTCGGCTTTTGGATCGAGGAGGAGTGAGCGCCGGCTTCGGGCTTGGGAGCCGTGAGAGCGTCAGTAGCCCGCGAGCTCATAGCCCACGAGCGTAACCGCCACGGGGACGGCGGCATCGTTGGTGATGGTGACGGGCTCGTTCACCGCGCCGTAGATGTCCTCGAAGCGGACGTCGCGTGCCGTCTGGCTCGCCGTGAGGTAGGCCGTGAAGAAAGTGGAGGAACCGAACTTGAAGGTGGCCGTCACGGCGAGGGCGGAGCCGTTTTGCACATGCAGGCCGCTCAGCACCACGCGAAAGCCGGCGGCGGGGGTCCAGACGGGGGTGTCTGTTTGCTGGGAGACGTAGACCGCGTGCCGGTGCTCGCTCGCCACCGCTCGGCACCTCCGTTGCTTGTCCTCGTCCACAGGATATGACCTTGAGCCGCCGCCGTGTGCGGGCGCGCGCCGGGCTCAGAGGTATTGGCCTTGAACGGTGACGTCCAGGGTGGTGGGGAAACCGGCCGCGGTGGAGCGGTAGGCCAGGCGGGTGTAGCGGGCAAAGGTGCGGGGAGCCAGGGCGCGGGCGGACGCTGCCGCCACCTCGGCCTCGGGGCTGTCCGCGAGCCAGTTGGCGGCATCGGCGCTCACCTGGAGCTGGACCGTTAGGGACCGGGTCCCCGTGTTGCGCACGACAAAGGTGAGGGTGGCAAGCTCCCCCGACTCGACGGGAAAGAGGAAGGCGAAGGCGTCGCCGCTGCCAAGCCCGGTGACCGTCCGCTCAAAGGTATTCTCGCGCTGCCTTCCCACGTCGGCGGCGTTCAGGGGATTCACCCGCGTGAAGCCTACGGCGTCCATCCACACGGTGCCGGTGTCGTGCATGCCCACGTTGAGGCGGGCCGTGGCCGCCCCCGCCGGCACCGCCACCACGCCGGCGTAGCGGCGGAGGCTCGTCGTGGAGGTGAATTTCAGGTGGGCGCTGTGGACGAAGGCGCCCGTGCCGTCGTAAAGGTCCACCAGGATGCGCAGCGCCTTGCCGGCCGCGTCCGTCATCATCCAGGCCGACGCCTCCCAGCGGTCCCCCGGTGTTACGGCCACGGCGGCTGAGGCGTCCTGGATCACGCTCACCAGGTTGGCGGTGAAGGTGGGGTTCACGATCTTTACGGTGCGGCTGCCGTCGTAGGGGTTCTCCGTGACCCAGGACCAGACCGTGTTCGCGTCGCCGGCCCCCTTCACCCAGCCGTCGGGGAAGGCGCCGGTCCCGTCGGCGATCTCAAAGCCACCGTTGTAAACGCGGTTGAACGGCATATTTCCTTGGGCTCCCGCCACCGACTGGCGGCGGTACAACCTACGTGCCGGCGCGGTCGGCGGTGCGGCGGCCGGTGGACGAAAAGCGGGGGCGGGTGTTCAGGCACAGGGCGGGCCTTGTCCGCGTAAGGTGAGTTGGGGGCCGGCGGGACGAGCCCCGCCCGGACGGAGGTGCGCCGGTGAACATCCTCTTCTGCGGCGACAACCCGGTAGGGTTCACAGGCAACTACTACCTCAAGGTCCTGCGGCGGCTCGGCCACCGCTGCCTGACGGTGGGCCTGGGCCGCGATATAGACCCGGGCCGAACGGTGCCCCTGACCGCCGTGCTGGAGCGGTGCCGGGCGGCGGGCTTTGCCCCCGACCTCATCCTCGAGCACGAGAGCGGCTTCTGCCTGACGGACGTGCGCGGCCGCGCGCCCTGCCCCACCGTGTGGATCTCGGCGGACACCAACATCCACTACCGCTGGCACGCCGAGCGCTCCACCTGGTTCGACTACGTCTTTATCTCCCAGCGGGACCTGGTGCCCTACTTCCACCGGCACGGGAATCCGCGGACGCGGTGGCTGCCCTTCGCCTGCGACCCCGAGGTTCACCGGCCCCACGACGAACCCGAGGTCCACGACATCGGCTTTGTGGGGAACGTCCACAACCTGCCCCTCTACGAGGAGAGGGTGCGCCTCCTGCAAGCCCTGGCGCGGCGTTACGACGTGCGCGTCGCCTCCGGCATCACCCCGGAGGAGATGGCCGTCGTCTACAGCCGCTGCCGCCTGGTCTTCAACCACAGCCCCCTGGATAACTTCAACATGCGCGTCTTCGAGGCGCTGTCCTGCGGGCGGCTGCTTTTGACGAACCGGGTGGGAAACGGCCTCCTCGAGCTCTTTCGCGACCGGGAGCACCTGGTCCTCTACGACGAGGGAAACCTGTTCGCCCTGGCGGACCACTACCTGGCCCACCCCGAGGAGCGGCGGGCCATCGCCCTCCGTGGTCAGCGGGAGGTGCATGCGCGCCACACCTACGCTCACCGGGTGGACTACATCCTGCGCACCGTCTTTGGCTGACCGGCCGGGAGCGCGGGCGGCCGGCGCGGCCCGCCCCGGCGGCTTCCTTGCGGAGCGGTGGCAAGGCCGGACAGGCCTGCATAGCCTGGGCGGCGGGAGGGGGCGTGAAAACCCTGGAGCTGTGCAGCGTGATCGCGGCCACCCACGACAACCTGCCGTACCTCCGGCTCTTCGCGGATTCCCTGCGGCGGTGCACGGGGGTGCCCGCCGAGCTCATCGTGGTGGACAACGGCAGCCGCGACGGCACCGCCGGCTTCCTCGCGGAGCTGGCGGAGCGGGCCGCGCGGCGGCACCCGGAGGCGGCGCCGCTCGAGGTGCGCGTCGTCCGTAACGAGGCCAACCAGCCCGTGGCGCGGGCCTGGAACCAGGGTCTGGCGGCGGCGCGGGGGCACTTGCTTGCCGTCTGCAACGACGACCTGGTCCTGACGCCGGGGTGGCTGGAATCCGTGGTGGAGGCGCTGGGGAGTGATCCGGAGGCGGGCATCGTGTGCCCCGTAGAGACCTACAACCTCACCCAGGTGCTGCGGGACCGCTTCCCGGCGGAGGCGGCGGCGGTGGAGGGGTGGAACGTCTGCCCGCCCGAGCGGGCGGCTGTGGACGCGCTGTACGGAGGAAGCCTGGACCGCTTCGCCCTGGCCTTTCGCGAGCGGCACGGCTCCCTGCGGCTTCCCCATCCGACGGGGGCGTGCATGGTCCTGCGCCGGGAGTTGGTGGAGGAGGTGGGTCCCTTTGACGAGGGCCTCGGCTGGTGCTTCTACGAGGAGGTGGACTACTTCCTCCGCACCCTGCTCCACCCGCGGTTCAACCGGGTCTACACGGTGGGGGTTTACGTCCACCACTTTGCCGCCCGCACGACGGGCAGGCTGGACGTGCCGGCCCTGCTGGCGGAGGCCCGCGCCGCCTTCCTCCGCAAGTGGCCGGCCGACGAGCGCCGCCTGCTGGCCCGCTTCCACCCCCAGTGCCGGGAGGTGAGCGACTGATGCAGACCTATCCCCGCCACGACGGGTTGGACCTTTACAACGCCCAGTGGGCGGCCATCGCCCCCTTCTGCCGCGGCGGACAGGGCCTGGACGTTGGCTCCGGCCGCTGGAAGGTGGGCTGGAACGCCGTGGGTGTGGACTCAAACCCCCTCGTCGAGCCGGACCTGGTCTGCGACGCCATCCGCCTGCCCTTCCCGGATGCGTCCCAGGATTTCGTGGCTGCCCTCCACAGCCTGGAGGAGTTCTTCTACACCGAGGAAGCCCTGACGGAGTGGTCGCGCGTGTTGAAGCCGGGCGCGCCCCTCTGCCTCGTCGTGCGCGATCGGCGCAGCGTCTCCCATCCCCAGGCGGAGGCGAACGTGCATCTGCGCTTCTTCACCCCCGAGGAGCTACGCCGGCTGGTGGAGGAGCGCCTGCCCTGGCTGGAGGTGGTCCAGCATGACACCATCGGGGACGGCCACAGCTTCGACCTGGTGGCGCGGCGCCGCCCCGGGGTCCCTGTGCCCCCGGCGCCGGTGCGCCCGGCGGTGGAGCCGGCCGCCCGGCCCCTCACCATCCTCTGGTCCGGCTACCCCGATCTGCAGCGGGCGGCGCGCGCCATGGGCCACCACGTGATCACCATCGGCCACTGGGATTACACCCACTTCAAGTTCCCCCACGGCGCGGAGGTGAGCCTGCCCCGCCTCCTGGACGAGCTGGGGTCCGTGGGCGTCCGGGTGGACCTGGTCATCGAGCAGGAGGCCAATTTCTTCTTCGCGGACCTGGAGCGGCGCCCGAGCTGGCTGCCGGCGGTGCACACCGTCTGCAACGCCTGGGACATGAACCGCGCCGAACGGTGCCGGCTCTTCGACTTCAACTTCATCAGCCAGCTCGGCTTCCTTGACCACTACCGCCGCCACGGCAACCCCAACACCTGGTGGTGGCCCCACTGGGCAGACCCGGACGTCTTCCGCCCCTTCGATGAGCCGGAGCTCTACGACGTGGGGACGCTGGGGCAGATGGGGCAGGGCTACGAGGACCGGCGCCGTCTCTGGGAGGCGATCCGGCGGCGGTTTGGCACCCCGGAGGAGACGGGCGGCTTTTGGTGGGAGGAGGCGGCCCGCTTCTACCGTCGCTGCCGCATCGTCTTCAACCGCTCGGCCGGCTTTCGCAACGTGAACGAGCGCCCCTTCCAGGCCCTGGCCTGCGGGCGGCTCCTCGTCACCGACCGGGTGGGCCACGGGCTGGAGGAGCTCTTCCGCCACGGCGAGCATCTGCTCCTTTACGACTCGGACGAAGAGTGTCTGAGCCTCATCGCCCACTACCTGCAGTGCCCGGAGGAGCGGCAGCGCATCGCTCAGGCCGGGCGGCGCGAGGTGCTGGCCCGCCACACCCCCGTTCACCGGGTGGAGGCCATCCTGCGCACCGTGTTGGGTGACCGCCCGTAGCCCTGTCGCTTGACACCGAGTACCGGGCGGGTTTGGCAGGGCGGCCGCTCGGCTGACCGGATGCCGTGCGCCGGTGGCCAGTCAGTCCACGTCCTCGCCGGCGACCACGGTGAGGTTGAGCCTGTCGCCTACTCTGCGAGACAAGATTGCCTTTAGGAGCATTTTTTCCACCACCAGGGACGGTAAAGCGGGTGGAATATTTGCCATCAGCGAAGGGCGACGGGGGGTAGTAGGCTGTAGTGATAGGGAAAACTGGGAATAAGAGGGTGCAGCAGGGGTTGTTTTCAGCCTTTTGAGGGGCAACGGTGCTGCACACGAGAGCGGTTGGCGGTTTTAGCGGCAAAAATTCCACCGCCAATCTGTGTGAGGGTGGTGGAGAGATTGCCAGAAGCCCCCGCTGTCCATCCCGTGAGCCGCCTCCTGTTGCGGCTTCAAAAAGATTGGGCGGCGCCGGTCCAAGAACGGTGCCCTGGCCATGCTGGCTGTTCCCACGGGTGTCCTTACTCGTCACCTGGCTAAGACCGTATATGAGTGCAGAAGGCGTTGATGCCCCCATCTGCGAGACAAACCCAAATTCTGAGCGGGGCTGTCCGGACCGGCGACGGTCGGATGCCGCACAATTTGAGTCACCTGGGTGACGGTGGAAGGAAAACTTGGTGGACGTGGCGGGACTCGAACCCGCTGCCTCTGGCTTGCGATGCCAGCGCTCTCCCGCTTGAGCTACACGCCCGCGCAAATGGGGTTCGGCAGGTTGGTGCCCCAAGCGATTTTAGCGGCGCCGCCGGCCGCGGTCAACGACCGTTTGCCGGCCGCCGCCGACGACGGCACCGGCAATCCTTTGCCGGCCGCCGTCGGCGACCGCGGTTGACGACAGCTTGTTGCCGGCAGATGCCGGGGCCCGCCCGGCGGATGGTGGTTGACAGGTGGGGCAAAGTGGGGTAAAGTGGGTGGCAATCCCACGACGGGGGCGTCGGGGTGGGGCCGTGTTCATCGGGGAATACCGGTACGCCATCGACGACAAGGGCCGGTTGAGCATGCCGGCCCGGTTCCGGGACGGGCTGGGAGAAACCTTCATCGTCACCAAGGGCCTGGACCGCTGTCTCTGGGTCTTTCCGTTGGAGGAATGGCGCCAGTTGGATGCCAAGCTCCGCAGCCTGCCCTTCACCAACCCCAACGTGCGCCTCTTTACGCGGGCCTTTTACGCCGGCGCCTCAGAGTGCAGGTTGGACGGCCAGGGGCGGGTTCTGCTGCCCAACAACCTGCGGGAGCATGCCGGGTTGCGGCGGGATGCCGTGGTGGTGGGTATGAGCTCCAGGGTCGAGATTTGGTCCCAGGAGGAATGGGAGCGTTACCTGCAGGACGAGCCGGGGCTCGAGCGCATCGCGGGGGAGATCGGGCTGTGACGGCGGGCAAGGGGCGGGTGTCCCGGCGACCGAGAGCGGGCCGGGACGCCGAGGAAGGGGGAGCCGACATGAGGAGGGCTTTTCTCCTGGCGCTGACGCTGGGACTCTTCCGGCAGGCGGCCCTGTTGAGGGAGATGAGGGCTCTGCTGGCCGTGGAGGAGTGGCAGGGTCGGGTGATAGCCGGCCGCCTCTGACGGGGGCCCGACGGTTGTGGACCCGGGCCTGCCCGGCCGGGGTGGGCATCACCGGAGGAGGGAGACGGTGGAGACGGCGCCGGTGCACGTGCCCGTGCTGTTGAGGGAGACGCTGGCCCTCCTGGACCCGCAGCCGGGCGGAGTCTACGTCGACTGCACGGTGGGACTGGGCGGCCACGCGGCGGCCATCCTGGAGCAGATGGGGGGGCGCGGCCTCCTCGTGGGCATAGATCGGGACGCCCTTGCTCTGGCCGAGGCCGGCGCTGTCCTCTCCGCCTTCCGCCCCCAGGTCATCCTCGTGCGCTCGGACTTCGGGCGGCTAGGCGAGATCCTGGACAGGTTGGCCCTTAAGGCCGTGGACGGCATTCTCTTCGACTTGGGGGTTTCGTCCCTGCAATTGGAGGCGCCCGGGCGGGGCTTCAGCTACTGGCGCGATGAACCGCTCGACATGCGGATGGACCTCACCCAACCCGTCTCGGCTCGGCACCTGGTGAACGGCCTCACCGAGGCCGAGCTGGCGGGCCTCATCCGCGACTACGGGGAGGAGCGCTGGGCTACCCGCATCGCGCGGTTCATAGTTGAAGCCCGCCGGCGGCAGCCCATCGAGACGACGGGGCAGTTGGTGGCTGTCGTGAAGGAGGCGGTGCCTGCCGCCGCACGCCGGACGGGAGGCCACCCGGCCCGCCGCACCTTCCAGGCCCTCCGCATCGCCGTGAACCGGGAGCTGGAGCTGCTGGGAACGGCGCTCGACCAAGCGGTGGCGGCGCTCCGGCCCGGCGGGAGGGTTGCCGTCATCTCCTTTCACTCGCTGGAGGACCGCCTGGTCAAACAAACCTTCCGCCGGCTGGCCGCCGCCTGCACCTGCCCGCCGGAGGCACCGGCCTGCACTTGCCGGGCGGCGCCCTTGGTCCGCGTGCTCACACCGCAGCCGGTGGTGCCCCAACCCGAAGAGGTGGGCTTCAACCCGCGGGCCCGCAGCGCGCGGCTACGAGCCGCCGAGCGTTTGCGGCCCGACCTCCGTGTTCTCAGGGGAGGCAGGGGGGAATAAAGTGTTACCCGCCAGGGCCTGGTCTCAAACCGGGAGGGAATTTCCTTCCCCGCAGCCCCTTTCGCCGGGGAGGGCGAACGACGCGGTGCCGCGCCAGGTGCGCGCCGCGTACCGGTATGTCCTGGTTGCCCTGGCCGTCGGCCTCCTGGCTCTCCTGGTTAGCCTGAGGTCGGCCGAGGTGGCGCGCCGGGGGCAGGCCCTGGTCTCCCTGGGCGAGGAGCTGAGCCGGCTGCAGGCGGAGAACAGGCGCCTGGAGGTGGAGCTCCTGGCGCTGGAGTCTCCGGCGCGCATCGAACGGGAGGCGGAGCGCCTGGGCTTCGTCCTGCCGGAGGCGGTGGCCGCCCTGCCGCAGGCATCCCTGCGGGCCTACCTGCCGGCCGCCGGGCCCGTCCCAGGGGGGATGGCGGTGCGGGAGGTCCGCCTTGCCCTGCCGCCGGCCGGGCAGGGACAGCCCTACGCCGCGGCCGGTCTCGTGCCGAGCCTGGCCGAGCTGCCGGGCAGGCTCCTGGCCGCCCTGCGCGCCGTCCTCTGAGATCGGGCGGCGGGTGGATGCGGACCGGCCGGAACCTGGCCGGGGGATCGGCGCGCACCGGGGGTGGGCACATGGGGCCGGGTCCTGAGGTCCGCAGGCGCGTCCGCTTCCTGATGGTGGCGGCCATGGTCTCCTTCCTCGGCCTCCTGGGTAGGACTTTTTGGGTGCAGGTGGTGGAGGGCGCCGACCTGCGCCGCCGCGCCGAGGAGGCGCGGGTGCGCCACATCCCTGTCGAGGCCAGGCGCGGCCCCATCGTGGATGCCCGGGGGCGGCCCCTGGCCCTCAGCGTTACCAGCGACACCGTGGTGGCGAGCCCCGCCGAGGTGCGGGACCCCGAGCGCACCGCCTCGCTCCTGGCGGGAGCCCTCGGGATGGAGAAAGACGAGGTCCTCCGCATCATAACCCGCCGCACCTCCTTCGAGTACGTGCGCCGGAAGGTGCCTCCCGACCGGGCGGCGGCGGTGCGGCGCCTGCGGCTGGCGGGCATCTACCTCACGCAGGAGTCGGCCCGGGTCTATCCCAAGGGATCGTTGGCCGCCGGCGTCCTCGGCTTGACGGGCGTGGACAGCCAGGGCCTGGCCGGAGTGGAGCTGATCTACGACAAGGAATTGCGCGGCCGACCCGGCAGCATCGTCATCGAATACGATGCCCGCAACCGCCAGATACCGCAGGCGGTCCACCGGTACCTGCCTCCCGAGGACGGCCTCACCCTGCAGCTTAGCCTGGACGAGACCATCCAGCACATAGCCGAGCGGGAGCTGGACCGCCTGCTGGCCTCGGAGGTGCGGCCCCGCGCGGCCTGGATCGTGGTCCTCGACCCCGCCACGGGCGCCATCCTGGCCTTGGCGCAGCGGCCCGGTTTCGACCCCAACAAGGCCATGGGCTTCCTCCTGCACGGCGATCCGGCGGGCAGGCCGCACGCCGACCAGCGGCTCTGGCGGAACGTGGCCGTGGCGGACGCCTTCCCCCCCGGCTCCGTCTTCAAGCCTGTGACGGCGGCGGCCGCTCTCGAGGAGGGCAAAGTGTCACCGGAGACGCCTTTCTACGACACGGGCCACGTCCAGGTGCCGGGCGGATTCGTGACCAACTGGGACGGGGCGGGGCTCGGTTCCACCAATTTCGCCGCAGGCTTCGAGCGGTCGGCCAACACCATCTTTGCGCAGGTGGGGCTGCGGGTGGGGGTGCCCACCTTCTACCGCTACCTGCGACGGCTGAACCTCCTCGACTTTACCGGCGTGGACCTGCCGGGGGAGGGGTTGGGCATGGCCCCGCCGGAGAGGCAGGCCACCCAGCTCGATCTGGCCCTCATGGCCTTCGGTCAGACCCTCACCCTCACCCCCATCCAGATGGCGGCCGCCACCGCCGCCCTGATCAATGGGGGCGTGGCGGTGAGGCCCCACGTGGGCAAGGCTCTCCTGGACCGGCGGGGACGGGTGGTGCGGTCGCTGGAGCCTCCTCCGGGTCGGCGCGTCCTGAGCCCCCGCACCTCGGAAACCATAAGAGCCCTCATGATGCGGGTGGTGGACGAGGGGACCGGGCGCCGGGCCCGCATACCCGGCTATTCCATAGGAGGTAAGACCGGCACGTCGCAGAAAGTTATCGGAGGGCGGGTGGTGACGGACCGCCACATAGCCTCTTTCATCGGTTTTGCGCCGTGGGAGCGGCCGCGGATCCTGGTGTACGTCATGGTGGACGAACCGCAGGGGATGCCCTACGGCGGCGTGGTGGCGGCGCCCGTCTTCGAGCGGGTGACGCGGGACGTCCTGCACTACCTGGGGGTCGAGCCCACCCGGCCGCTGCCCGAGCCCTCGCCGTGGGAGCCCGTTCCCATCCGGGACGAGACGGGTCTGTGGCCGCGGGGGCGGTTCGAGGAAGGGCAGGGGGGAGCCGCGTCGGTGCCGGACGTGCGGTATTACCCCCCCGCCGAGGCCAGGCGGCGGCTGGAGGAGGCCGGCTTCGCCGTTTCCCTGCGGGGTGCGGGGATCCAGGTGCAGCGACAGGTACCGCCCCCGGGCGCCCGGGTCAAGGAGGGGACGGCCGTGGTGCTGGTGGTGGGATCTTCCCCCGGAGGGGTGCACGTGCCCGACGTGCTGGGTCTCACCCTGGCCGAGGCGGCCCGCGCCGTGGGAGGGCTGGGCCTGGCCGTGGAGGCGGAGGGGACGGGCCTGGCCGCCGGCCAGGAACCGGCGGCGGGAGCGCTCTTGCAACCCGGGGGGGTGGTGCGGGTCCGTTTCCGCCCGCCCGAGGAAGGGATCCGTCCGGAGGTGCCGACAGGGTGAGGCGGGAGGCGGCCGGAGGCCATGCTATGACGGGGTGGGCGGCGGTGGGGAGCGGAGACGGCTGCCGGGGGAGGATCTGGCGTCTGGCCGAACTGGTGGAAGGGCTGGCCGGGGCCAGGATTCTGCGGGGAGGGGAGGTCCCGGTCCGGGGGCTCGCCTACGACTCGCGGCGGGTCCGGCCCGGCGACCTCTTCGTGTGCGTCCCGGGGTTGCGTCTCGACGGCCACGTCTTCGCGGGGGAAGCCGTGCAACGGGGCGCCGCCGCCTTGCTGGTGGAGCGGGCCGAGGCCGTTCCGCGGGACGTTCCTGCGGCGGCGGTGCCGCGGGTTAGGGAGGCCATGGGGCCCCTGGCCGCCCGCTTTTACGGCCATCCCTCCCGCGAACTGGGGCTGGCCGGTGTCACCGGCACCAACGGCAAAACGACCACCTCCTTCCTCCTGCGGTCTGTCCTGGAGTCCCTCGGTCCGGTGGGCTTGGTGGGCACCGTGCGGAACGTGGTGGGGGGGCGGGAGGAGGAGGTGGTCCACACCACGCCGGAAGCCGTGGACCTCCAGTGCCTTTTGAGGAGGATGGCGGCGGCCGGCGACCGCTGGGCCGTGTTGGAGGTTTCTTCTCACGCCCTGGCCCTGGGACGGGTGGAGGGATGCGAATTCGACGTGGCCGTATTCACCAACCTGACGCGGGACCACCTCGACTTCCACGGCACCATGGAAGCCTACCGGGAAGCAAAAGGGCGGCTCTTTGCCTCCTTGGGGCGGGAGCGGGGGCGGCGCAAGGGCCCTCCCCTGGGCGCTGTCCTCAACAACGACGATTCGGCCTGGGAGTTCATGGCGGAGGCGGTGTGGGCGCCGGTGGTCACCTACGGGTTGGAAGCCGGCCAGGTGCGGGCGACGGACCTGGACCTCTCGCCCGCCGGCAGCGCCTTTCGGGTGCGCTGGGAGGCCTGGCCGGAAGGATCCGCCGGTCTCGCGCCGGGCGAGGTGGCGGTGCGCCTCCGGTTGCCGGGGCGCCACAACGTTTACAACGCCCTGGCCGCCTTTGCGGCCGGCCTGGTGGCCGGCGTGTCTCCCGACGCGGCGGCGGCGGCCCTCGGCCGGGTGGCGGGTGTGCCGGGCCGGTTGGAGCGGGTGCCGGGGAGGCAGCCTTTTGCCGTTCTGGTGGATTACGCCCATACCCCCGACGGTCTCGAGAACGTGCTGCGGGCCGTGCGCGGTTTCACCCAGGGGCGGGTGCTGGTCGTCTTCGGTTGCGGCGGGGACCGCGACCGCACCAAGCGCCCCCTCATGGGCGAGGTGGCGGCCCGCTTGGCGGACGTGGTTTTTGTCACCTCGGACAATCCCCGGAGCGAGGAGCCGGCCGCCATCGCGGAGGAGGTGCTGGCGGGTGTGCCGGCTGGGGCGCCGGCGGGGCGTCCCCGCCTCGTTCTCGACCGGGAGGAGGCCATCCGGGCCGCCCTGGCCGAGGCGGGCCCGGGTGACACCGTCCTCATCGCCGGCAAGGGGCACGAAGCGGTGCAGATCTTCCGCGACCGCACCGTGCCCTTCCGCGACGCGGCGGTGGCGGCCCGCGCCCTGCGGGAGATGGGGTACGGGGAGACGTGAAGCTCACCCTGGCGGAGGCGGCCGCGCTGGCGGGAGGTCAGCTCCTGGCCCCGGCAGGGGAAAGGAGCCGGCTTCTCTCCGGTGTCGTCTGCGACAGCAGGCAGGCGGCGCCGGGCGAACTCTTCGCGGCCATACCAGGCCGGCGCGCGGACGGCCACGACTTCGTCGTTGAGGCGGCCTCCCGCGGCGCGGCAGCGGCGCTGGTGCAAAGGCTGCCGGGGGGAGAGGGTCGGACCTCCGCCTTGCCGCCCTTGCCCCTCATCCTCGTGGAGGACACGGTGGCGGCCCTGGGCCGTCTCGCCGCCGGGTGGAGGAGGCGCCTCGACCCCGTCGTGGTGGCGGTTACGGGCAGCGTGGGCAAGACCACCACCAAGGACCTGACGGCCGCCGTCCTGGCCCGCCGTTTCCCGCTCCTCCGTTCCCAGGGGAACCTCAACACGGAGGTGGGGGTTCCCCTCACGCTCCTCCGTCTGGAGGAGTATCACCGGGTGGCCGTCGTGGAGATGGCCATGCGGGGCCCGGGCCAAATCGCCTATCTGGCGGCCCTGGCCCGGCCCCGGGTCGGCATCCTCACGGTGATCGGAGAGGCCCACCTGGAACTCCTGGGCAGCCGGGAGGCCATCGCCCGGGCCAAGGGCGAGCTCCTGGAGGCGCTGCCGCCCGGCGGCTTTGCCGTTCTCAACGGCGACGATCCGTGGCAGCGACCCCTGGCCGCCCGCACGCGGGCGCGGGTGATCCGGTACGGCTTGAGCCCCGACGCCGAGGTGCGGGCCGCCGATGTGGAGGAGGAGGGTATCGCCGGCGTCTCTTTCACCCTGCTGGCGGGGGACGGGCCGCCTGTGGGCGTGCGCCTGCCCTGGCCCGGCCGGCACCACGTGGCCGACGCCCTGGCCGCGGCGGCCGCGGGGCTGGTCCTGGGCGTCCCGCCGGCGGAGGCGGCGGCCGCCTTGGAGGGGGCGCGGCTGAGCGACGGAAGGTGGCAGGTGACACGGGCCGGGCGGGTCACCGTGGTGGACGACAGCTACAACGCCAGCCCCGCTTCCGTCCTGGCCGCCCTGGAGGCGCTGAGGGGGGCGGGCGGACGCCGGGTGGCCGTCCTGGGCGACATGCTGGAGCTGGGCCCCCTCGCGGAAGAGGGGCACCGGCGGGTGGGCCGGGCCGCGGCCGTCGCCTGCGACCTTTTGGTGGCGGTGGGGGAACTCGCGGATGTCATGGCCGAGGAGGCCGTCGCCGCCGGGATGCCGGCGGCCCGGGTCCACCGCTGCCGGTCGGCGGCGGATGCGGTCGAGCTGGTGTCAAGCTTGGTGCAAGCCGGGGACGTGGTGCTCTGCAAGGGTTCGCGGGCCATGGGGCTCGACCGGGTGGCCGCGGCGCTGCGGGCGGCGGCGCCATGTTGACGCAGGCGGTCCTCGCTTTCCTGGCGGGGGCGCTCCTCTGCCTGGCGGCGGGGGCGGCCCTTTTGCCCTGGCTGCGGCGCTGGCGCTGGGGCCAGGAGGTGCGGGCCGACGGCCCCGCGCGCCACCTGGCCAAGGCCGGCACGCCCACCATGGGGGGCCTGGCCATCGTGGTGGCCGTGCCGGTGGCCCTTTTGCTGGTGGGGGCCGAGGCCGACCTGTACCTGACGGCGGCCCTGGCGGCGCTGGTCGGCTTTGGGGCCGTGGGGCTGGCCGACGACATGCTCAAGGTTGTCCTCCGGCGCCCGTTGGGCCTCAAGGCCAGGCACAAGCTGGCCGCCCAGGCCCTGCTGGCGGGGTGGGCCGGCTGGCTGGCGGCGGACCTCCACGGGCCGCGGGTCGGCTGGCCTTTGGCCGACGCCGGACCGGAGCTGGGATGGTGGTACGTGCCCTTCGCCGTCCTGGTGGTGGTGGGCTCCGCCAACGCCGCCAACCTGACGGACGGTCTCGACGGACTCCTGGCGGGGACGGCGCTGCCGGCGGCCCTCGTCTACGGCGTCATCAGCCTCGACCAGGGACGGCTGGAGCTGACCTCCTTTGCGGCGGCGCTGGCGGGCGCATGCCTGGGCTTTTTGCGCTACAACCGGCATCCCGCCCTGGTTTTCATGGGGGACACGGGCGCCCTGGCCGTGGGCGGCGCCCTGGGAGTCCTGGCGGTGCTGACGGGCACGGAGCTCCTCTTGCCCGTCGTGGCGGGAGTCTGGGTGGCCGAGGCCCTTTCCGTCATGGTCCAAGTGGCCTTCTTCCGCCTGGCGGGGCGGCGCGTCCTCCGCATGAGCCCCCTCCACCACCACTTCGAGCTGGGTGGATGGCCCGAGGGCCGCGTGGTGCGGCGGTTTTGGGCGGTCGCCTGGACGCTGGCCGGCGTCGGCCTCTTGCTTTACGGCTGGCGGGGAGGGGGAGCCTGAGATGGGACAGAGGACGGCCCGGTTGCCGGACTACGGGGTCCTTTTGCCGGTCGTCACGATCCTCCTGGTGGGACTCTTCATGGTCTTCAGTGCCAGCTACTACGAGGCGGGCGTGGACTACGGCGACCCTTATTATTTCCTCAAGCGCCAGGCCGTGTGGGCCGTTCTGGGGTTGGCCGGGCTCTACTTCTTCGCGCGCCTGGATTACTGGGAACTGGGCCGCCTGGCCAGGCCGGCCCTCCTCCTGAGCTTCTTCCTCCTCGTCCTGGTGCTGGTCCCTGGCCTGGGGCAGATCTCCCACGGCTCCCGCCGCTGGCTCGGTTTCGGCATCCTGAGCTTTCAACCGTCGGAGGCGGCCAAGCTGGGATTGGTGGTCTTCCTGGCATCCTGGCTGGGCGCCGATCCTCGCCGTGTCCGCTCCCCGGCGCGGGGACTCCTCCCCTTCCTTGGCCTGGTGGGGGCGGCCTGCGCCCTCATCCTGGCCCAGCCGGACCTCGGGACGGCAGTCTCTCTGGCGGGCACCGCGTCCGTCATGCTCTTCGCCGCCGGCCTGCCCGTGGGGCAATTGGTGGCCTGCGCCCTGGCCGCCGTGCCGCTGGGCGCATGGCTCGTCATCGGGGAAGATTACCGGCGCCGTCGCTTCCTGGCCTTCCTCGATCCCTGGGCGGATCCTTTGGGCTCCGGGTATCACATCATCCAGGCCCTCTACGCCCTGGGTTCTGGCGGCCTCTTCGGGGTGGGCTTCACCCAGAGCCGGCAGAAATACTTCTACCTTCCCGAACGGCACACCGACTTCATCTACGCCATCGTGGGGGAGGAGCTGGGTTTTGTCGGGGCCGCGGTCCTGGTGATCCTCTTCGCCCTCTTCGCCTGGCGCGGCTACCGGGTGGCCCTGCGGGCGCCCGATCGCATGGGGAGTCTCCTGGCGGTGGGCGTCACCACCATGGTGGTCCTGCAGGCGGTGGTGAACATCGGCGTCGTCACCGACAGCCTGCCCATCACCGGCATCACCCTCCCCTTCGTAAGCTTCGGCGGGTCGAGCCTGGTCTTCTCCCTCTGCGGGGTGGGGATCTTGCTGAACGTCTCCCGCCACGCCCGGCGGTAGGCGGGAGGGAAGCCGGTGGCGCGCGTCCTCCTGACGGGCGGGGGAACGGGGGGCCACATCTACCCGGCGCTGGCCGTCGCCGAGTCCCTGCGGATGCTGGATCCCGGGGTCGAGATTCTCTTCGTGGGCGCGGCCGGGGGGATGGAGGAGCGCCTCGTGCCGCGGGCGGGCCTGACCTTCGCCGGCGTGCCGGCGGCGGGGATCGTGGGCCGGGGTGCGGGCCGGACCGCCCGCGCCCTGCTGCTCCTGGCCGCCGGGACCCGGCGCGCCCTCGGCATCCTCCGGCGGTTCCGCCCCCACGTGGTGGTGGGAACGGGCGGCTACGCCTCGGTCCCCGTGGGGCTGGCGGCCGTCGTCCTGCGGTTTCCCCTCGTCCTCCAGGAGCAGAACGCCGTGCCGGGCCTGGCCAACCGCCTGCTGGCCCGACGCGCCGCGTTGGTGGCCTTGGGCTACGAGGCGGCGCGTCGGCGTCTTCCCCCCCATGCGCGCGTGCTGGTCACAGGGAATCCGGTGCGGGCCTCGGTCTTGGCGGCTTCCCGGGAGGAGGCCCGCTCCGCCCTGGGGTTGGCGCCGGAAGAGGCCCTGGTGGTCGCCTTCATGGGCAGCCGCGGCTCGGCCACGGTCAACCGCGCGCTGGTGGAGGCCGCGGCGGTCCTGGAGGGAACGCCGGGTCTCCGGCTCCTGGTGGCCACGGGACAGGCCCATTGGGAGGAGACGCTGGCGGCGCTGGGCAGGGCGGGTATCCTGGGACCGCGGCTCGACGACCCTCCCGAGGTGCGGACGGCCCGCGGAAACACCACGTTTGTACCGTATCTCTTTGACATGGAGCGCGCCCTCGCCGCCGCCGACCTGGTGGTGTGCCGGGCCGGAGCCGTTACCCTGGCCGAGATCACCGCCAGGGGGCTGCCGGCCGTCGTCGTCCCTTCCCCCCACGTCACCCACGGACATCAGGAGGCCAACGCCGCCGTGCTGGGCGCGGCCGGCGCGGCGGAGATCATAGCGGAAAAGGGCTTGGCCGGACGACGCCTGGCGGCTACAGTGTTGCGCCTGGCCGGCGATGCCGGTCGCCGCGCGGCCATGGCGGCGGCCAGCCGGGCCCTCGGCAACCCCGCGGCGGCCCGGGACGTGGCGCAAGCTGTCCTGGCCGTGGCGGAAGGGGACAGGGCGTCTTGGAACCGCCCCTGAGCGTCCTACGTAGCATGGTGCGAGGCGAGATCAGGCCGGGGGAGCCCCTGGCCGGCCACACCACCCTGCGCATCGGCGGACCGGCCGACCTTTACGTCCTGCCGGCCGGCGAGGAGGACGTGGCGGCGGCGGTGCGGGCCGCCCGGCTCCTGGGGATGCCGCTGACCGTCCTCGGACGGGGTTCCAACATCCTCGTGCCGGACGAAGGCGTGCGGGGGATGGTGCTCGACCCTGTGGCTGCCACCACGTGGCTCCGCTTCCAGGGGAGCCGCGTCGAGGTGGGGGCGGGCTACCCCCTGCCCGGTCTCGTGCGCGCCGCCGTGGAAAGAGGCCTCGGCGGCTTGGAGGACCTGGGCGGCATACCGGGTTCGGTGGGTGGAGCCCTCTGCATGAACGCCGGCGCCGGCGGGCAGACCATCGGGGATGTGACCGTCTGGGTTGACGCCGTCGGGACCGGGGGGGAGCGGTACCGGTTGTTCGCGGAACAGCTCGGCTTCGGTTACCGGTATTCCCGCCTCCTGGAGGGCGACGGTGTCGTGCTGGCGGCCGGGCTGGAACTCCGCCCGGCGGCGCGGGAGGCGTTGCAGGCCCGGCTGCGAGCCGGCGAGGAGAGGCGCCGCCGGACCCAGCCTCTCCACCTCCCCAACGCCGGCAGTGTTTTCAAGAACCCGCCCGGCGACCACGCGGGGCGCCTTTTGGACGCGGCGGGGTGCAAGGGCCTGCGCGTGGGCGGGGCCCAGATCTCGCCCCGGCACGCCAATTTCATCGTCAACCTGGGGAATGCCACGGCGGCCGACGTGCTGGCCCTCATGGCCGAGGCCTACCGGCGGGTGAGGGACGCCTTCGGCGTCCGTCTGGAGCCGGAGATCAGGTTGCTGGGCGCACCGCCGGGCACCCTGTCACGGCTCCTGGAGGGGGTGGAACCCGACCGTGGCGATGCCGCTCGGCAGTAGGGGCGAGGCGCCGGCGGAGAGGGCGGTGGAGCGGCTCTGCATCGTGGGCGGACGGTGGCTTGGCGGTACCGTGGCGGCGGCCGGCGCCAAGAACGGTGTGCTGCCCATCCTTTCCGCTTGCCTCCTGACCGAGGAGGAGTGCATCGTCCAGGACGTCCCCGAGCTGACCGACGTGCTCGCCACGGTGGAGATCCTGCGCCACCTGGGTGCCGAGGTGAGGCCCGTTGACGGTCCCCTGCCCGGCCTGGCGGTGCGGGCGGCCCGGCTGCGGGCCTGGGATATCCCCGGGGAGCTGGTGAGCCGGATCCGCTCCTCGGTCCTCTTCCTCGGCCCCCTCCTGGCCAGGGCGGGGCGGGCGAGTCTCGGCCGGCCCGGCGGTTGCATCATCGGTCCCCGCCCCATTGACCTTCACCTGAAGGCCATGCGCCTCCTCGGCGCCACCGTGCTCGCAGAGGGTGCCCGCCTGGCGGCGTCGGCCTCCCGCCTGCGGGGCGCCGTCATCACCCTGGACCAACCCAGCGTGGGCGCCACGGAGAACGCCCTCCTGGCCGCGGTGCTGGCGGAGGGTGTCACCGTCATTCGCAATGCGGCCCGGGAGCCCGAGGTGGTGGACCTGGCCCTCTTCCTCAACCGGATGGGGGCCCGGGTCACGGGGGCGGGCGGGCACGAGATCAAGGTCGAGGGTGTGGCGCGTCTGGGCGGGGCCGTTCACCGCGTAATACCCGACCGCATCGAGGCGGGCACCCTCCTTCTGGCGGCGGCTGTCACCCGCGGCGACGTCACGGTGACCAACGTCATCCCGCGCCACCTGGGTGCCCTTCTGGCCAAGCTCCGCGAGGCCGGCGCCACCGTGGAGGAGGGGGACGCCGAGGTGCGCTGCGCCGCCCCCCTGCGCCTGCGGGCCGTGGACGTTCGCACGCAGCCGTATCCGGGCTTCCCCACGGACCTCCAGAACCTCTTCTTGGCTCTCCTCTGCACGGCGCGAGGCGCGGCCACCGTGACGGAGACCGTCTTCGAGGGGCGGCTGCGGGTGGCGGGGGAGCTGGCCCGGATGGGGGCGCAGGTGACAGTGTCGGGCCGGACGGCCCGCGTGCAGGGGGTGCCGTGCCTGCGGGGCGCCCCCGTGGAGGCCCCCGACGACCTGCGCGGCAGCGCGGCCCTGGTGCTGGCCGGGTTGGCCGCGGCGGGGACCACCGTGCTCTACGGTCTCGAATCCCTCGACCGCGGTTACGCGAACCTGGACGGCAAGCTGCGTCGCCTGGGAGCCCGCCTCTACCGCCTGAGCGACGAGCCGGCCGGTCTGGTGGCGGCGGCCTCGCCCCCGCGCCCGGTCTGAACCTCGTGATCCATGGCGCTCGCTCCAGGCCGGGGCGTCGCTCAGGCGGCCCGGCCGTTGTTGAGGCGCCGCTCGGGCCGGTATCATACGGGGCGAGGGGGGGAGGCGGTGGCGCCGGGCCGGCGGGAGGGCGTGCGGGTAGGGCTCTTCACCGACAGTTTCAGACCGTATGTGAGCGGGGTCGTGCGGTCCATCGAGGTGCTCCGGCAGGGCCTCGTGGGACGCGGACACAGGGTCTTCATCTTCGCGCCCGACTATCCGGGCGACGCCGGCCGGGAGGATGGCGTCTTCCGCTTCTGTTCTCTCCCGGCTCCCACCCACGGCGAGTTTCGCCTTGGACTGCCCTTTTCCTGGCGGCTGGGTGACACGGTGCGGCGCCTGGGGTTGGACCTCATCCACGTCCATTCCCCCTTCCTCATGGGCTGGCTCGGGCTCCGGTGCGCCCGGCGCCACCGGTTGCCCCTGGTCTTCACCTACCACACCTTCTACCACCGGTACGTCCACTACGTACCCTTCGCCCGGGAGTGGGCGGCGCGGGCCGTCACGGCCTGGAGCGCTCGTTTCGCCAGCGCCTGCGACCTCGTGGTGGCGCCTTCGCCCGGCGCCGCCGCCTTCCTCCGCGACATAGGGGTGCGCTCCCGCGTGGCCGTGGTGCCGACCGGCGTTGACCTGGACCTGCTGGCGGGCGGGGACGGGGGGGCCTTTCGGCGCCGGCGCGGGCTCGAGGGCAACCCCCTTCTCCTGTACGTGGGGCGGGTGGCTAGGGAGAAGGATCTGCCCTTTCTCCTGCGGGCCTTTCGGCTGGTGTCCGCCGCGGTCCCGGCGGCCAGACTGGTGGTAACGGGCGACGGCCCGGCCCTGGCGGAGGTGCGGCGGCGGGCCGCGGCCGAGGGATTGGGCGGGCGGATCCTTTTTACGGGCCGGCTGGAGGGGGAGGAACTGGCCGCCTGTTACCGGGCCGCCGATGTCTTTGTTTTCCCCTCCCTCACGGAAACGCAGGGGCTGGTGCTGGCCGAGGCCATGGCCGCGGGGCTGCCCGTCGTGGCCAGGCGGGCGGAAGCCCTGGAGGCCGTTCTGACCGACGGGCGGGAGGGTTTCCTTTGCGGCGGAGACGAGGAGGAGTTCGCCCGTCTGGTCCTGTTCCTCCTCCGCGACGGGGAACGGCGGCGCCGCATGGGGGGTCTGGCCCGCCTGCGGGCCGAGTCCTTCTCGGCCGAGGCAATGGTGGGGCGGTTGGAGAGCCACTATCTTGCTCTCCTCCCGCGGCCGGGGCGCCCGGCCGCCGCCCGCCCGCTCGGGGCCGCCCCGTGCCCCGCCCCCCGGGGAGGCGCCCGGCGTGGGCATTGAGGCCGGGCACAAGGAGGAGTTCGTCCACCGCCTCTTTGACGCCATCGCCGATCGCTACGATCTCATGAACCGCGTCCTGACGGCGGGGGTGTGGGGGAGATGGCTCGGGGCTTTTCGCCGGGCGGCCGTGCCTCCGGCGGGGGGAACCGCCTTGGACGTGGGCTGCGGCACGGCGGACCTCACGCTCATTATGGCGGAGGCGGTCGGCCCCGGCGGGCGGGTGGTCGGGCTCGACCTGTCGGAGGCCATGCTGGCCGTGGCGCGGAGAAAGGTCCGCCGGCGCGGGCTGGAGGGCAGGGTGGCCCTGGTGAGGGGCAACGCCCTCGATCTGCCCTTCCCGGCCGACTCCTTCGATCTGGTGGCCTCGGGCTTCGTGCTGCGCAACGTGGCCCATCTGCCGCGGGCTCTGGAGGAAATGGCGCGGGTCACCCGACCGGGAGGGCGCGTCGTGGTGCTGGAGCTGAGCCACCCTCCCCTGGCCCTGGTGCGGGTGCCCTTTGAGCTTTACTTCCGCCGCGTGGTGCCTCTCCTGGGCCGCTGGGCTGCCCGGCGCCTCCCCGGCCCCGTCGCCCCCTACGACTGGTTGCCTCTTTCCTGGGAATCCTTTCCCGACGCTCCTTCCCTGGCGGCCCTTTTCAGGGAGAGCGGTCTGGCCGATGTTGAATACCGGTTCCTGACCGGCGGCATCGCCTGCCTGCACTGGGGCCGCAAGCCCCTTTGAGGCCGGCGCGACGACGACCGGCGCCGGCGGTCGCGGAAGGCAAAGGATGCATGGCGCCGGGCCGGGCGCTTATAGTACAATTTTGCTAACCATGCGGCGGCCCGGCAAGGTTTTTCATCCTGCGGGCAGGGACGCGACCGGCGGCAAAGGGAAACCGCACCCGCGAGCACGTGGAGGCTGCGCCTGAATGCGCGTCATCGCCCTGGGCACCACTTACAAGACGGCCCCCGTCGAGGTGCGGGGCAGGGTGGCCTGGACGGCCGACCAGTTGCCGGCGGCCTTGGAGGAACTGGTGCGGGTGCCCGGCGTTCTGGAGGGGGCCATCCTCAGCACCTGCAACAGGACCGAGATCTACGCCGTGGTCCAGGGCCACGCCGACACCCGCCCCCTGCTCCTCGCCTTTTGGGGCGGTCTCAAGGGCGTGGCGCCCGAGGAACTCGTGGCCTACTCCTTTTTTTACCAGGCGGCCGAGGCGGCCGGCCATCTCATGCGGGTGGCCAGCGGTCTCGACTCCATGATTCTGGGGGAGACGCAGATCCTGGGTCAGGTCAAGGAGGCCTACAGTCTGGCCCGGGAGCGGGGCACCGTGGGCAAGGTCCTGCACGAACTCTTCCACCGCTCTCTCGCCTGCGGCAAGCGGGTTCATACCGAAACAGCCATCAGCCAGAACGCCGTCAGCGTCAGCTACGCCGCGGTCGAGCTGGCCAGGAAGATCTTCGGCAGCCTGCAGGGCCGGCGCGCCCTGCTGGTGGGGGCCGGCAAAATGGGCGGTCTCACGGCGCGGCACCTGGTGGACCAGGGCATCAAGGAGATCCTGGTGTGCAACCGGACCCTGGCCCGGGCCGAGGAGATGGCCCGTGAGTTCGGCGGCCGGGCGGTGCTGTGGGAACAACTGGAGGAACATCTGGCGGCGGCGGACGTGGTCATCAGCTCAACGGGAGCACCCGGCTACGTCATCACGCGGGAGATGGTGCGGCGGGCCATGCGCCAGCGTCGCGGGCGTCCCCTCTTCCTGGTGGACATCGCCGTGCCTTCGGATGTGGAACCCGAGACGGGAGGGCTGGACAACGTCTTCCTCTACGACATAGACGATCTGGAGTCGGTGGTCCTGGCCAACCTGGAGGAAAGGTCGCGGGAGGCGCAGAAAGCCGAGCGCATCCTCCTGGAGGAGGTGGACCGCTTTCAGCAGTGGCTCCGGTCCCTGGAGGTGGTTCCCCTCATCCGCTCCCTGCGGGAAAAGGCCGAGGAGATCAAACGGGGGGAGCTGCAGCGCCTCTTCAATCGCCTACCGGAGCTCACCGAGCGCGAGCGGGAGATAATCCAGGCCACGACCAGCCTTATCGTCAACAAGCTTTTGAACGATCCCACCCAGCGGGTGAAGGAGTTTGCCAACGGAGCCGAGGCCGACCTCTTCATCCGCGCTTTCTCTCAGCTCTTCAACCTCTCCCCTAACGGCCAGGCGGAAGCCGGTCCCGCCGCCGAGGCCGGGGCCGGCCCGACCGGGGAAACCGGGCCGGTGGAGAAAACCCTGTGCTGAGCACCTGGCTCTTTGCCCTCACCGTCCTGGGATACCTGGCCGGGGCCGGTGCCTACATCCTCTACTTCTACCGCCGCGAGTGGGAGAGGCCGGCGGTGGCGGTCTCCTGGGTCGCCTGGGTGCTCCACGGCGCCGCCCTGGGCGCGCTCCTGGCGGAGGTGCGGCACCCGCCCATCTACAGCTCCTTCGAGGCCATCCTCTTCCTGGGATGGCTCATCATGCTCCATTACCTGGTGATAGACCTCATTTTCGCGGTGCGGGTGGCGGGGGTTTTCCTGCTCCCGGTCCTGGCCGCCCTCCTGGTGTACGCCGCCACCCTGCCACGCCCCGCCGAGCCGGCCGCCATGCCGCCCAACTACTGGGTGCTGGTGCACGCCGTCCTGGCCCTGGGCGGCTACGGGGCCTTCGCCTTGGCCTTCGTGGCCTCCGTCATGTTCCTGCTCCAGGAGCGCCAACTGCGGGCCAAGGCCTTTGCCCTGGTGTACCATCGCCTGCCGCCCCTGGAAACCCTCGATTCCCTGTCGTTCAAGTTCATCCTCTACGGGTTCCCCCTTTTGACGCTGGCCATTATCACGGGTTCCATCTGGGCGGAGCGCCTCTGGCAGCGACCCTGGTTTGCCGAGCCCAAAGGCTGGTGGACGGCCCTCATCTGGCTCACATACGCCGCGTACCTCCTCCTGCGGGTGCGCGCCGGTTGGGGCGGGCGGCGAGCCGCGTACCTGGTGGTGGCCGGGTTTGCGGCTGTTATCTTCAACCTGGTGGTCGTCAACCTATGGCTCACCAGGGAGCATATGTTCTGAGCGGGGGGAGGGGCGGTGCCCGGGTTCCTGCCGGCTTTCCTCGACCTGCGGCGCAAGAAGTGTGTGGTGGTGGGAGGAGGGCGCGTGGCTCTGCGCAAGGTGAGGTCCCTCCTCCTGGCGGGGGCCGAGGTGCTGGTGGTGAGCCCGGAGGCCGAGGCGGAGCTGGCCGCCTTGGCCGCGGGGGGCAGGGTGAGGTGGCGGAGGCGTTCCTATCGCCGCGGCGACCTGGCGGGAGCCTGGCTCGCCTGTGCCGCCACGGGCCGGGAGGAGGTGGACGGGCTGGTTCTCGCCGAGGCCGCCGCGCGGCGGATTTTTGTGAACCCGGCCTCCCGCGCCGCGGGAGACGGGGAGGGGGAAGAGGGAGGTTCCTTCTTCCTGCCGGCCTGCCGGCGGCGGGGCCGGGTCACGGTGGCCGTGGGGACCGAGGGAGCCAGCCCCGCCCTGGCGGCCCTGCTGGCGGAGCGGCTGCTGGCCGCCGTCCGACCCGAGCACACCCTGCTGGCCGACCTGCTGGCGGATTTGAGGGAGGAGGTCCGCCGGCGGCTTCCCCCTGCCGGTCGAAGGCGCTTTTGGCGGTGGGCCGCGGCCGACGCGGCCATCCTTGGTCTTTTGGCGGCCGGCCACCGGCTCGAGGCCGAGGCGCGGCTGCGGGAGGAGCTGGCCCGGAGAGCCGCCGGCGAAGCGGAGGTGGGGGACGGGTGACGGGAACAGCGGAGCAGGCTGCGGGCTTGCTGTTGCGGGTGGGCACGCGGGGCAGCACCCTGGCGCGGACCCAGACCGACTGGGTGGTGGGGCGCCTGCGGGACCGGTGGCCGGGCCTGGAGGTGGAGGTGCACGTCATCCGCACCAGGGGCGACGCGATCCAGGACCGGCCGCTGGCGGAGGTGGGGGGCAAGGGGCTCTTCGTCAAGGAGATCGAGGACGCCCTCCTGGCCGGACGGGTGGACCTGGCCGTTCACAGCGCCAAGGACGTGCCGGCCGAGTTGCCCGCGGGCCTGACCCTCCTGGCCTGCCCGCCGCGGGAGGATCCCCGTGACGTCCTGGTGGCCAGGGACGGTCTTGCCCTGGAGGAACTGCCTCCGGGAGCCCGCGTGGGCACGTCGAGCCTGCGCCGCCAGAGCCTTCTCCGTCGCGCCCGCCCCGACCTGGTGGTGGTGCCCTTGCGCGGCAACGTGGACACGCGGCTCCGCAAGGTGGCCGCCGGGGAACTGGACGCCGTGGTGCTGGCGGCGGCGGGGCTGGCCCGCCTCGGCCTCCTGGGGCGGGTGACCCAGTACCTGGAGCCGCGTACCTTCATACCGGCCGTGGCCCAAGGGATCCTGGCCCTGGAGGGCCGGGCGGCCGACGGCGGGACGGCGCGCCTGGCGCTGGGCGTGCACGACGGCGAGACGGCCCTGGCCCTGACCGCCGAGAGGGCTTTCCTGGAGCGGGTGGCGGGGGGGTGCCAGGTCCCCATGGGAGCCCACTGCCGCCGGGAGGGGGAGCGGCTGGTGCTGGACGCCTTCTTGGCCTCGCCGGACGGGGGGCGGTTTGCCGCGACCAGACGATCCCTGCCCGCGGCGGCGGGCGGAGGATCGGCCGGCGGCGGGGCGGTTGCGCCGGCGGAGGGAGGCGTGGGCCCGGCGGACGGGCCGGCGGTTTGGGAGGCGGCCGCCGCTCTGGGGCGGGAGGCGGCGGAGGAACTCCTGGCCGAATTGGGCGTCGGCACGGCGGCCGACCTGGTGCCGGGGGGCTTTCAGGGTGGCTGGCGGGTCCGGTAAGGTCTACCTGGTGGGGGCGGGCCCCGGCGACCCCGGCCTCATCACCGTGCGGGGGCTCGAGTTGCTGGGTCGGGCGGACGTGGTGGTCTACGATCGGCTGGGGGCGCCCTCTCTGCTCCGGAGCTGCCGTCCCGACGCACGGCTCGTTTACGTAGGCAAGGAACCCGGCGGCGGCGTCTCCCAGGAGGACATCAACCGCCTCCTCGAGGAGGAGGCGCGCGCCGGGCGCACCGTGGTGCGGCTCAAAGGGGGGGACCCTTTCGTCTTCGGTCGCGGAGGGGAGGAGGCCCTTCACTTGGCGGCGGCCGGCATCCCCTTCGAGGTGGTGCCGGGCGTGACCTCGGCGGTGGGGGTGCCCGCCTACGCCGGCATTCCCCTCACCTTTCGTGGTCTTTCCTCGGCCGTGGCCCTGGTGAGCGGGCGGCTGCGGGGGGACGAGCCGGAGGAGAGGTGGCGGGCCCTGGCCGCGGGCGTGGACACCGTGGTCTTTCTCATGGCCATGGGTGATCTGGAGGGGGTCCTGGCCGCCCTGCTGCGGCATGGCCGTCCGCCGGACACGCCGGCGGCCGTCATCAGTTGGGGCACGCGGGCCCGCCAGCGCACGGTGCAGGGCACCCTGGCCACGGTGGCGGCCCTGGCCCGGCGGGCGGGGCTGCGCAATCCGGCCATCACCGTGGTGGGGCCGGTGGTGGCGCTGCGGGACCGCCTGGCCTGGTTCGAGAGCAAGCCTCTCTTCGGACGTCGGATCCTGCTGACGCGACCGCCCGATCGGAGCGGCGAGATGGCCGGGCGGCTGCGGGAACTGGGGGCAGAGGTGGTGGAGGCGCCCCTCATCCGGGTGGTGCCGGCCGAGGACACCGCCGCGGCCGCCGCGGTCCTGGAGCGTCTGGCCTCTTACGCCTGGGTGGTTTTCACCAGCGCCAACGCCGTGGAACCCTTTTTCACTCTTCTCGCCCGGCGCGGCCTGGACGCGCGGGCGCTGGCCGGGTGCCGCGTGGCCGCCGTGGGGGACGCCACCGCCGGCGCTCTGGCCGGCCACGGGTTGCGGGCCGACCTGGTGCCGCGGGAGGCAAGAGGAGAGGCCCTGGTGGAACCCTTGGCGGCCCTGAGCCCCCCCGGTTCCCGTTTCCTTCTGCCGCGGGGCGACCAGGCCCGCCCCGAGCTGCCCGACGGCCTCCGGCGGTTGGGGTTTCAGGTGGACGAGGCGGTGGTCTACCGGACGCTGCCTGACGAGGAGGGCGCAAGGCAGGCGGCGGCCGCCTTGAAGGAGGGGGTGGACGCTGTCGTGCTGGCCAGTCCCTCGGCGGCCGACAGCCTGGCGGCCGCCCTGGCGACCGGAGAACGGGGGTTGGAGGGGGCGCGTCCGGTGGCCATCGGCCCCACCACAGCCGCGAGGGTGCGGGAGCTAGGTCTGCCGGAACCGGTCGTGGCCCGCCGGGCCAGCGCCGCGGGCGTGGCGGAGGCGGTGCTGGCGGCCCTGGCTGCCGAACCCACGGCATAGGACCACAGGAGGCGCAGGCCGTGCAAAGGTGGTTGCGGCCCGGCTCGGTGGCCGCCCAGGTGACCCTGGTGGTGCTCGGCATCCTGGTCCTCATGGGGGGCCTCAACTGGTCCCTGGCCGGCTATGCCCTGCGCCGCATCCTCCTCCAGGACGCCAACGACGATTGCCTGCAACTGGCCCGGGCGGTGGCCGTGGCCCTGGCCGCGCGCTCCGGCGAAGCCTCCGTGCCCCCCTCGCCGGTCAGGTTGGGCCAATTCGCGCGCTGTCGCTTGGCCGTGGTGGACGCGGCGGGGCGGCTCCTGGCCTTTTCCCAGGATTGGCCAGCCGCGGGGGAGGCGGGGGAGGGCGGCGCCGCGGCGGGTGATCCGCGCGTGGCAGGGGCCGCCACCGCCACGGCGGGGAGCGAGCCCCGGCCCGTGGCGGGCACCGACCTCTACGTACTGACGGGGGTGGACGAGGCCGAGGTCCGGCGGTTCCTGCGGGACTTCAACCGGCGCACCCTGGCCGTGAGCGCGGCCAGCCTGGCCCTGGCCCTGGTGGCCTCCTGGCTTTTGGCGCGCAGGATCCTGCAGCCCGTGCGGGACCTGGTGCGGGGTCTGCGGTCCGTAGCCCGGGGTGAGTTCGACCTGGAGCTGCCGGCGCGGGGAGGGGAGGAATGGCGTCACCTGATCGGCACCTTCAACCGCATGGTGGCCGAGGTGCGGGCCTACAACCGCGACCTGGAGCGCCGGGCACGCCTGGACGCCCTCACCGGCTTGCTCAACCGCGGCAGCCTGGAGGAAGAGCTGGAGTGGGCCGTGCGCCGCGCCGGCCGGCGCGGGGAGCCCGTGTCGGTCCTCATGGTGGATATAGACCAGTTCAAGGCCTACAACGACGAGTTCGGCCACCAGGCGGGGGACGAGGTCTTGCGGACCTGCGCCGCGGCTCTCAAGGAGGCGGTGCGGGAGCGGGACCTGGTGGGGCGTTACGGGGGTGAGGAACTCATGGTGATCCTGCCGGGAGCCGACTGCGCCGAGGCCGCCGCCGTCGCCGAACGCATCCGCGCCAGCGTGGCCGGCCGTCCCTGGCCCCGCAGGCCTGTCACCCTCTCCGTCGGCGTGGCGTGCTTCCCGCGGCAGGCCGACAGGGCCGCGCTCCTGGTGGCGCGGGCGGACGAAGCTCTCTACGCCGCCAAGGCCCGCGGCCGCAACACCGTGGTTGTCTGGGGCGGGCCCGCCCCGGACGGCGACGGCAGCTCTTGATCGGTGTGGCCCGCCGGGGCCGGGCCCGGCGCGCCGGGGGTGCGGCGGCGGTAGCCCCCGTTATGTTGTATTCTGAGCTTGCAGGACGGGCTCCCGGCGGCCGGGGGAGGGTTTGCCGGCGGCGGGGCGAGGGGGCCTCCCTGCCGATGCCAGCCAGAGGAGGGATGTCCCGTGGGCTTTCCCACCACCAGACTGCGCCGCCTGCGGCGCTCCGCCCGCATCCGGGGCATGGTCCGGGAGACCAGACTCCACCCGGAGGACTTCGTCTATCCGCTCTTCGTGGTGCCCGGCGTGGGCGTCAAGGAGGAGATTCCGGCCATGCCGGGCGTCCACCACTGGTCCGTGGACCGGGTCGGCGAGGAGGTGAGCAGGGCCGTGGAGCTGGGCGTCGGTGCCGTCATCCTTTTCGGCATCCCCGAGCGCAAGGACGATTGGGCTTCGGAGGCATACAACGACGCCGGCACTGTGCAGCGCGCCGTGGCCGCTCTCAAAGACCGGTTTCCCGACCTGGTGGTGATGACGGACGTGTGCCTCTGTCAGTACACCAGCCACGGGCACTGCGGCCTCATCCGGGACGGCGTGGTGGACAACGATGCCACCCTGGACCTTTTGGCCCAGACGGCGGTTTCCCACGCGCGGGCGGGCGCCGACGTGGTGGCGCCCTCGGACATGATGGACGGGCGGGTGGGCGCCATCAGGAACGCCCTGGACGAGAACGGCTTCCCCCACGTGGCTATCCTGTCCTACGCCGCCAAGTACGCCTCCGCCTATTACGGTCCTTTCCGCGAGGCCGCCCACTCGGCGCCGGCCTTCGGCGACCGCCGGACCTACCAGATGGACCCGGGTAACGCCCGGGAGGCGCTGCGGGAGGTGGCCCTCGATCTGGAGGAGGGCGCGGACCTGGTCATGGTCAAGCCGGCCCTGGCCTACCTGGACGTGATCAAGCGGGTCCGCGAGTCCTTCCCCGTGCCCGTGGCCGCCTACAACGTGAGCGGGGAGTACTCCATGATCAAGGCGGCGGCCCAGCGGGGCTGGCTCGACGAGCGGCAGGTGACCCTGGAGACGCTCCTGGCCATCAAGCGCGCCGGAGCCGACCTGATCCTCACCTACCACGCCTGTGAGGCCGCCCGCTGGCTGCTGGAGGGCTGAGCTCCACCGGCGGCGGACGGCGGAGCGGCGCCGGCGCGGCATCGCATGGGCGGGCGCCAGCCGGGGCAATGCTAAGTCGGCACGGGGGTGAGGCGTCTCCGTTCAAGGGAGCCGGTCGGTCCCCGGCGGGGTGATGACGGTGCGCACCCGGTGGTTGGGGGTCGTGCTGGGGTTGCTTGTCGTAGGCGGCTGCGCGCCGCGCCGGCCGCCGGCCGCCGAGACGCCGGCCCAGAAAGGCGAACGCCTCTTCACCGAACTTGGCTGCCGCAGCTGCCACACTACGGACGGTTCGCCGGGCGCCTGTCCCACCCTGGCGGGCGTCTACCGGTCGGAGGTCCGCCTCGTGGACGGCACCACCCTCGAGGCGGACGACGCGTACCTGCGCGAATCCATCCTGAACCCCGACGCCAAGATCGTGCAGGGCTACACGAAGGGCGTCATGTCGGCCGCCGTGTCCAGGGCCCAGATCGAGAAGGACGGCAATCTGGACGCCCTAGTGGCCTATCTCAAGACCCTCAAAGGGAAACACGAAGAGCACTAGAGCCCGTCGCACAGATAGCCTGAAAATCGGGCAGTTATAGCGTTTAGGTGCTGACGAGCTTGGCCCGGGTGAGGTTACTGGCCGACCCG